>Ga0302188_10000097_pt1 | contig 66664 bp, 42 predicted proteins | sample II_Bog_E2_1_FD_198783 | JGI IMG/M metagenome (GOLD analysis project Ga0302188, IMG submission 198783) | Peat permafrost microbial communities from Stordalen Mire near Abisko, Sweden - II_Bog_E2_1 | ecosystem: Environmental > Terrestrial > Soil > Wetlands > Peat | place: Sweden: Abisko... | reverse complement strand
GGTCATTTCTTTGATTGGTCAGAGTAAAAAACAATCAAATATTAAGTATTTCAATTACCCCTTTATCGGGTATAAATTCATTTTTAATTCATTTTTATATTGAATTTCAATACACCATTGAAAAATTATTATTTATTTATTTCATTTTTCAAACTAACAAATCGATATTTCTTTCGAGTTTAATATACAACTACAGAATTATTTCATTAGACAAATTTATCTATTAATTTTCGCTCCAGGACAATATTTCGCAGCCACTCAGTTAAGCTCATCGGGACCGAGAAAGCAGGCACACAGGTGAGTAAACGCAATCCTCCTCCTTTGTAAAGAGCTAAAACTCCTTACTTTTTGTAAACCAAATATAATCCATGAAATATATTTCTATATCCATAGAGGGTCTGCTCCAAAGCTACACCTTTGATTGCACTATCAGCTCGTTGAATTTGCATTCTTAATTTTACCATTTCCAGAGGAGTCGTAATATATCCAGAAATTGCACTAGCCCCCATCGAACAGATGATGCTTTCGTAGAGTGTTGGTGATTTTGAGTCTTTGACGATCCTTTCTTTCAGATCTTAATATGCCATAAAAAAGAGAGCACTGGTAGGTCCAAAAAAGAGTAAAGTAGCCCCAAAAGCCTGTCATTAAATATAAGATTACTCGATAAAGCCCAATAATGCCTTCGGTTTGGTGTATTTTCTTCATAGCCTCACGCGGTCCAGAGTAACTATATATTTTTACTTCTGATTGAACTTGTAATCTTTATTTGATAATATCTATAGGAAGCCAAAATATGCTGGAGAAAAATTAGGCTGAAAATCCGGACACTAGATGATTAGCTGCCGAATGATCTTTGAAAAACTAAGGTATTTACATAATTACAGGAGATTTTTAAAGTCTTATCTTTGTTCTTTCATAAACAGTCATATATGCAGAGTAAGCAATAATAGACCCAAAGGCAGATAAGGTGACTCCTGGGAAAAATCCTCTGATTCCTTCGTTTTTCCAGGTAAGTTTAGCTAAATTATAAAACAAGATACTTAGCTCAATTGAGTGACCAAATCGATATTCTGATAACTTATGTAGCTATGCAGCCCTTGCTTGAACCTTGCTTTTAATTGTGTCGATAGGATGGCAAACATATTTACCAACTACCGAGGCAATTGGTGAAGCCACTGTGGTGGCTAATACCTTCTTATTCTGCTAGATAACTTTGTCTTAATCTTGATTCATAAACAGATAATGAAATAAATATAATGTTTCTTAATTTTTTGTGAAATTGTAATATAAATGATGAAAAGATGTTGATATTCTAAATGATCTTGAAGCGCTATCAAAATAATTCACTTGAAAATTTATCAGAGTAACAGTTTTCGTCTTTTTCAATTTACCTGAATATATATTATTGACTTCACTTTTGATCTTTAATTTCACTATTTTATCTTATATAGTAGATGTAGTTTATCTTAAGAAATAAATGAGATCTGGAATCTTAGTTTTTTAATATAGTTTGTGATTGAATATGATGAGTTTGTTAGAAATATAACCTAATTTAGTTTTGATATTAAATAATGGATATTGAATACTAAGAGGGAAACGACCGTACAAACAATCGCTCTAGCTCTTTGAATGGTCATCGGATATCTCTCAAGAGTCGGAAGTCTAATTAGTCATGCTTCAGTATTGATGGAACCCACTACTTTGATCATGTGACAGTATAAAACCAAAAGTACGAATAATTTAAAATCTAGAATAAGTCTATAGTCAAACATCTCCATTAAGGCAAAGGAGAAGTTCAATAACAAAGATCTTTTTGAAAATTTAACGTATGAAGATCCATACATGTATGAAATGAGAGACTAGGGATCTTTTAAGATCAAACAAAGGAATACAGAAGGTTAGAAAAAAATGATGTATGATTAGCCCTATTCAGTAATTAAAGTTAGAAAATGAGTATTGAGCCCGAGCCTATTAAAAAATAAGAGCCTCCTACATGCTGTAAATGCCCAAAGTCCAAATGCCTGTTGATGTACTGTGAGTGTTTTTCGCGAGATGTTCTCTGTAATGAAAAATGCTCTTGCTATCAATGCCGAAACAACGTCGATTTTGAAGACAAAAGGCAGAAAGCGAGAAAAGCAGTTATTGATAAAGACCCGAATGCTTTCATGAATAAGTTGTAAATAATTGGAGGAGGGGAACAATCCTAACTCGGTTTAAAACGGGGATGCAATTGCAAAAAAACAAATTGCTTCAAAAAATACTGTGAATGCTTTTTTACTGGAGTAAAATGCACTTATCTCTGTAATTGCTAGAACTGCATGAATGGCGGAGCTAATGCATTTAAATATTGAGATCTTGAGAGTACTATATATGATTCCTACTAATTTATATGTAGTATCTCAAGTTAATTGCTTCATTTTTTTTAATTTAATAGATATTTAACTCATTTATTCATTTATAAAACATACATTTCTACTTTTGGTTAACTAGGCCATCTATCAAATTCTTAATTTAAGGGATATTTTAAATAAAAGATCATTATCTTTGATTATTAATTTTCATAACTAACTAATTAGCATTTTCAAATGAATTGGGGAGTCTCAATGACTGAATTCTCATGATTGATCAATTACATGTTGAAGACTATATTATCTTAATTAAACTCATTTATAATGAAAGGATGTTCCTGTTGATGTATAATTAGCATATAATGTCGGCATTAATCCACAAGCCCACCTTGATGTATTATCGCCGTTTGCTCAAGAGCATGATGAAAGCCTTCACAGGTGACTACACCATGTTTCACCAAGCGCGAATCGAAGCGAGAAGAAAAATAAAAGAAAATTCTGCTTTAAGAGATCCAGTCGAAATTCAAGAGAAAATTTTCTTTGGAGAAGAAGTTCGCGATTTTTTAGAGGTAAATGTCATGCAAGGCACACTTCAGTAGAGTGGTAACTATCGATTTAAGGCACGGCCAGAACATGGAGTGGGCGCTGCCTTCAAAGATGGCAGCATAAAATGATACTTTTGTTATGCTTATTTCAAACAGAAGAATTACCCTTTCTAATTTTACCTTTAAGAGGCAAATATATTTGCAATCAGCTTAAAGTTTGTCCTATAAATTTGATAATTAATTGAATGTTTAGCACAAAAAGCATAAATCTTGTTTCCTATTTACAGAACTAAATAAATAAAAATAAAATGATAAATGGATTGAATTTAAGCTAGATTGAGGGCATCACCCAAGCTCATCTCAGCCACTACCGGAAGCTCAATCAGATAGTAAACTAACCTCATGAACATTTTTCTCAGCTCGACAACAATATGCTCAAGATTATGCGCAATCGAAAGTTCAACCACGTAACTCTCATCATATTCAGTAACGATGGAAAAAATTCAAGCAGAGCAGTAAATATAACTTAACAACAGAATATTCCAGCGAGAGAGATCGAGGTAATGCATCACAGCAAAGCAAGTTATAAAAAATCCGTATGGGCAAGAGCAGTTATAACTTCAATGATAGTGTGATTATAATTCTATTCAGGAATCGCCAACTTCCAAGGCTCATAACTATTATATCCGCAGAAAGAAATAGTGTTGCATTGAGAATGAAAATCCATAAATCGCCAAACGAATAATAAAGGTTCAAGGAAGTTTTAATTATAGTAAAATTGATGGAGAGTACAATAAAAGTCGAGCCATTATGCATAGAATTGAAAGATTTCCACTTATTATGAGATTAACCACGCTTTCTAATAAAAAGATAGGACTTAGAAATTAAAGCAAATTACGAGTGCTTTTAACTGGAGATAAAAGAGGGTATTCAACCAAAAAACAGCATTGCTTTTGATTAATAATTGGTTATATTCAGTGGTTGGAAAATATGCAATTCATCCTTTTATCAATCTATCAGCGTTATTTTGTACGGCCGTATTTGTATGCTTCTTTTTAAGAATTTATATCGATCCTACTTACTCAACAGTAAAATACAAATATATGCCTATCATATAATTATTGAATTTTGTTCAAAGGTTTGGAAAAAAATCACACGCAGTTGAGCGATAATTGTGCAAAAAGGCAAACAATTCGTAGAAATTTGGTTGACCTTCGGGGAAACAGCGAGACAATAATGGTAACTCTTATTCTTTCGGCTCGTTATCTTGCTTTTCCTCGGCAACCCTTCTTACATGACAAAGCAAGTATCCTCCTTTCCCTCCGAATGGAACTACAACATGCATGCGGTATACTTGCTCCGGCGTTGTTGGAATTGAGTTTGTAGTAAAAGATGAAGCTACTAAGTATGTAACGATCGGGCGACGTTTTGGTAGATTCGTAGTGAAGTTCATCTTTTTCCAGCGATAAATCTTTTTTTGATTGATGCGTGGGAATCGAAAAGTGGAAAGTCCTTCTCCCTCCATGAAATAAATCATTCCATCTTATTATACCAGAACTACTTCGCGGGTTTTCGTAAATTTATAAGGGGTGTTCATTCGCCGAACATCTTTCAAAACCGAGCCTTACACAATACTCTTCCCTTCTTTCGAGCATCAATCCATATTCTGCGCCCGTAAGCCATCGCTACCCCCAAGCGAAAGTTGGCAACTCCTCTAGGATAGGGGAGGGCGGATCAGGCTCCATCGGATCTTCTGGAGGCCCTATATAGTGATGGCTATGTGATGAATGAGAAGACGACATGGGGGTCTGTCGGGTTTCGAAAATTAAAAGTTTCATTTAAACCTAATTTGAGCTTTTATTGGGGTCAATAAAATTTATTGGTGGACTTTAACTGAAAGCTCCAAAATCAAAATTTACCAAAAATGTCTATTTTACAATCTCTGTGACGAATATTATGTCTTACTGTTTTATTGTGTATTTAAGACTATCGGCAAAAATAATGCAAAATATCATTCGATAATAAAACTAATTTGAGAGCTACTTACTTTAATGATCCTTAATATGAGATAATACTGAAAAATTGAAATTAGATAATCTTTAAAATCAAGCAGTGATGTATCCGATAAGAAATGAAGTTACTGCTACTCCTACTATAATCGGTACTGTCAACAAGGATGTATTCTGTTCCATACTTCGGCCATTATTGAACTCCTATCGCTAAGTGATTCCTCCCTAATGATTGTCTCCAAATCCATATCTGTTTTCAACTGCAATTGATTCTTATTTAAAATATGGACTATTTGTAGATTTTCCAGGATTTTACTCAACTACTTTCACAGCCAGCAAAATTCTATTAGAAGTGGCTGGAATGACCTTATTCTCCAAATTAACTTCTGTAATTTGCCCCCATACTACTTAAAACACGTGACTCTTGGTGGCCGAATAAATTTTACCAAACCCTGATATAAAATTTTGATGGTTCTCTTAAATGATTCTATCTTTTTTCAGTTTAATAGTTATCCTGACACTCATATCACAATCTACTATCTCTTGATGTGGGTAAACATCGTAATATTACGCTTGACTACTGCGAATTTTAAAGTAAATTTTAGTACCAGTACGATTGGTTATGCTCAGCTATGAGTTTATGAGGATGGGCTGAGAGTCATTATACTGAAAAAGTATCTCACGAGTACTAAAAAAGAGGTTATCGAGTATTGGCTTAACTTCTTGAGAGCGTGCTGATATTCGACTATTGGATTTATGAGATTTGTTGAGGTTTAAGTTTTTTTTGAAATTTTAAAAACTGCTCATATTGGTTACGATCAATATTCAATATTAATAATTATAAATCTTGAAGAAATTGTTGGATAATTGCTACGATTTTAACAAATTAGGTTGTGTCAAAATGTTATTAGCTCTATTTAATGTTATGAATTTAGTTGGCAAAACTAAAATGACTATAATTAATATGAAATAATAGGCACGATCCGATTTAGCAAATAAAAAGCTGTTTCGAATGCAGCTGCTAGCTGAATCAGGAGCGATTTTCCTGTCGACCCTCGTGTTCTCCAAGCTAATCTTATTCACAAGATATCCCATTCTCAATATTCCCATTAAATTTGGCCTCTTTTACATCTACTCGGCAACTCTTGACCCTCTAGTTGTATACTCCGGGTATACCATCACTAAATTTATGGAAGAGGTAGACAACACCTGATTTATTTGTTTATGCGTTCATCAATAATCTTTTCAAATATTAATTGATGAGCTTTGTTTGTGCCTTGAGATGCTTCTTGTTCTCTTCCCCTGATTTATGACTCTTAAAAATTACTATGAGACTATTTGTTATATATGTAGTCTTGAAACTGCCATTCAGTATAATTGAATCTTTAATACTTGATAAAAGTAAAATTTTTGTAATATTTATTGTATAGATCTATTTTATTCGTTAGATGAATATTATCAATGCTAATGATCTCGAAATAAGGAATAAAAAATCCAAAGGAAATCACCCGTTTGCTTTGGAAAAGCATAATAGGTCCTATTTTAATGATAATGCAACAACTGCATAAAAATATTCGGAGATGAAAGATTGCTTGAGGGTATACAAGAGTATTGAGCATAGCCTTTATGATTAATAAAATTTGTACGATCGCAATGATGAGGAAGAAGATGATATTGATTCATTGTTTGATGAAGAAAAACACTTTACCTACTAAAAAGCTTGTTCTTTCATTAAACAGCCAACAAACAATCGATCTCTTTCTCCCATGAATGCCCAATCGCACACTTCGATATCTCCGACTAAAAAATAAAACAGCAAAATATTTTCGCCTCATAAAAATAAAGAAGGGGCTATTCTCCAAATATTGAGAGAAAAGGATAAATTAAATAATCAATAGGAGCAAGATTTAATGAATATTGACTTGATGCCTGCTCCCAAAGCAACCATTTTGAAGCCCAAGATGTCTCAGAGTAAAAATTATCAAATAAAATCTAATTAAAATAATAGAATAAAACCAATTAGTGGTCAATGTATCAGCACCACAAATGAGATACGTTATGACCAATCCAACAACAATAAAAGCAACACGATCAATTAGAGATCTAAAAAATGTAGAACAGAATATAACAATGCTTAAAAAAATTGGAATAATCAAAAAGACAATCAAAGAAGATCAATTAAAGCTCAAACCAAAGGATAGAGTTCAGAATTAGAGCAGCCAAATTTTACTCCTAACCTTTCAAAGAATTCTCTGCTCCAAATGTCTAGTTGCACTTATGACGTAATAGCCAGAAACAAACTGTGGCTGTAGCAAAAATAATAAAAATTGAATAAAATTAGAAAAGATTAAGAAGAGCAGAAGCTTAAAAAAGAGCAAGAGAATTCACACGCCCCAATAATGACTCATTATAAAGCGGATAGAGTGATAAAATCAAATAATTGCAGGTTAGACACTTCAATTAATTATGAAAAATTATAAGCCATCAAAAAAAGAAATCCTATTTTACCAATAGCAAAGATTAAATAAAAACAACAGTCAATTCAAGATTTATCATTAATGATCACCAAAAGTAAATAAAAAATAATCTGCAATGCAAAAAAATCACCAATCGTCAATTCTAAACAAAAAAAACAAACCTATGAGGAGGCAGTGAAAGAATTACACCAAAAAATAATGAAAATGAAAATATGATACTCCATTAAGCTTTTTGTTTTTCAAATTTGCTTGCCGTTGACTTGGAAAAACTTTGATAAGGTATCGTTTTATGCTGTTAGCATAGACTAATATATTAAAAGAATTAAATTTGTTTAGCATCGACTGAATAGAATCGTTTTTATAATATAAATCCAAAATCAATGCTAGTTCAATGCATTACTGTATTCATAATTATCGCCCTCCTGCTAATAGTTTCTATTCCCTATATAATAACACTTGCTCTCAAAAGAGTGTTTTCTCAAGTGCAAATGAAACTTTATAGTCCCTTCAGCATGAGGGGAATATTACTAAATGGAACCATACCAGTTTGGGGTCTTAGTCACCTCACAATCTATATTTCAGCCATTGAGTTAGGCCTTTCTCCCAATAAATTCAAACTCCGACTCAATTTAGCTAACCTTCAAGTATTTTTCACAAGAAAACAAAACTCCCTTTGTCCTGTTAATCTCATAGATGGTTTTCAAGAGTCAAATATTCTTTATAATTTTTTATATATTCTGAAAAATCATGATCCAGCCTCTTAATCCAAAACCTCAACTTCAAATAAACCTTTAAACCATAAGAAAAAACATACAATTTAATTTTTTTTGTAAGGTGCTCTTCATTTAGTGATTCTCCTTGTAATTTATTTGGTATAGATCGACTTAAATTCCTGCAAGCTGTTTGTTGTCAGTGGATTCCCCTAAAATATGGCCCGCTTCTAAACTAAATAATCGAGAAAGTAAACTCTCATGTTGATGCAATGTCTTGCTGAGTATTCAATAAAGTGCGATTTGATAACTGTTGTGACATCAGTATAACACCACTTGAAGTATAAACTAATTTTCAAGTGTGACAGAATCAGAGCAGATTCTTTCAACCATTGGAGGTATAACTTTATGGAGGTGAAAGGAGGATAGTTAAAGATAGCAGTTCCCTTCTCCATGTCAATTAGCTAAAGCCTCAAACAACTTGATTTCACAATTGGCATCGACAAGGGAACAATCAACCTCATTCCTTCAGATTTCGATCTCTTCTTTCAATTTTGGGTAGACATATTTTTACAAAGAAATAGCTTAAATTCAATCCCTTTGAGGTTCGCTCGAAAGTGGAACAATCCTCTGAACATAAAGTGGAATTATCTATTAAGCTGATCAAGGTCAATCTCAGAGATATTTATGAAGCTGATATCGATAATTTGGAGGCGAAAGAATATCTTTTGAATATTGACAGTGTTTCTCTAAGTCTTTAAACAGTTTGTTTGGAATAAGACACGTTTTCTGTGGCAATGAGCATTCTGTCAATTAATAAATTCGTCAAGGACCAAAGTGTCAGTCATTCAGTTTAAGTTCTACGGTTGCCAAAGCTATGCATTCAATCAAATAAAAGTGAATTCAAGACATAAATTACTCACGATGAAGTTACCATAAGCTGTCTCAGCGAAGAAATAGTCTTATTTGGCAAGATATTCACTTTAATTAACTCTCGAATCCGCTTTTAGTGCTACAACGAAGATATTTACCGAGACTTGCTGCGTAATTATATTCCTGGTGGAACTCTCATCAGCCAAATGTAAGAAATGATAAATTTAAACAAACCCAATCAAGGCTCTTCTGAATAAATTGCAATTAAAAAGCAGTAAACATTGATTTACATTCCTAAAAAATTGGTTGTGTTTCTATAGATGAAGAAATTAAGACATGTCATTACGTTTGATGGCTTCAAATACGTTCGCTACCATAATCTCAACGAAATGAGTCATTAAATTTTGGTGAACAAAGCCACCATCGAGTATAAATATTTAAAGGAGTTTGTGGTAACTGATTTTACACTCATTTTTTCACAAACTATCGCTGAAAATCAACTGTCAATCCAAATAAAAGATATCACTATGATCCAAAATGAATAAACTCTCACCGATTATCTGGATAGTTTTACACTATTCAAGCATCTGCTTCAATTTTAAAGCGATGAGCAGGAGTAACAACAAAAATTGGCAAAGAAATAGATTTCAATCCAACAAATATCCATAACTTTAGAGACTGAAATAATAACTTTAAAACAGCTACAAATTGATAAAAATTCACATGTGAATGAGCTTCTCAGCAATCTTTATTTTTCATTGGGCAAATGTGATATCATGTTGACAAAGATGAAGAACCCCAAGCGTCTGTTGAAATACAGTATAAATCCAAATCACTGCCTTTTTAGTATCGATGCTCTTACAGTTCGTACAAACTACGAGCTACGTCACTCTAAAGCAAAATAAAAAATAATGGTTTATCTAAAGGATCCGACATTTATCTTACCTGAAATCGACATATCAACGCGCATATTATAGTATATGCAGATGTATGCCCGCATGAAAAATCACATTGAAGCTTATTTCATAAATGTCACCAATGAAAAACTAATATCATTGAAATACCATATCAAAGAGTTTTTAGTTGAGCCTGAACAGATTCTAGTCAAAATTGCAAACATGAATCTGTCAATTGCTGACAACAAACTCAATAACAGCATTCTGGGGTTTAGCAAAACAATTCGAGAGTATCTTTGCCATTAGCCTAAATATAACGAATCGGAGGTTATCAATATCATCCGCAGAAACAACAAAACCAAATATCCTTTACTAAGCATTAAAATATAATTGATCAGCTTATAAATTTCTAGAATTCATGAATTGAATCCAGATGAATCGTCCGTTAATAAATGGATTAGTAATTTTTAACAATTGCAACTCTACAGCAGAGACTCACCACTTCAAGAATAAACATAAAGACTGAGAAGGGTAAAAGCAGGAAGGTTTAAATTCAAATCAACTTCGTTATTAATCAAAATTCGTGATTATCCTTCTCCAATAATTTCAATTGCCAACATGATTCTTGAGGGAAGTATCCTTAAGACTAAACGAATTTTTGGAGAACGTAAAAATTATCTAACAGCAAAATTGCAAATTGTTGATGTTGGCATCAGCGTAGGTCTTGGTCAATTATCTGGACTTTAGGAAATAAATAAAAGAATAAACGAATTAAATGTGATAAAGGATTCTCATATGAAGGCTGTGCTAGTGTAGTAGGGTTAGAGAACAATATGGCATAAAATATTTCAAGACTGGAAATGGGAAATTGAGCTCAATAAGCCAAGTATCACATTAATATAGATCCTAACAGGGGATAATCCTTACTCATCATAAAAATTTGAGATGAGGCTAAAATAAATTAGTGGCCATTGTGAAACGTAATCAACGACCTTTTAGCTCCAAAAGTTATAGCTAAAACTAAAATAATTCATCATAATAAAATTGCCGAAAATTGAAATCATATCTAAAATTTTACTGAACAAGTAATAGTTCTAAATTGAGACAAGGGTAAATATTGCAGAGGAAAGTTGTATTTTAAGAATTTCAAGCTGGGTAGTGCGTTACGTTCAAGAGTTGGGACAATTAAAAAAGGATTGGCTACTCATCTATGGAATTTATGAGAAAGAGATGGAAAAGAATTTGGTGGATATGGAAGACATTGAAAATATGAGCTATATATAAATTGCTAATCTGATAGCCAATCAAAAAATCAACTCAAAAGATCCCAATTCTGCTTACAATTTTATGAGTAGAGTTCAGATAAATTTCTGCATTGCTTCCATTAAGATAGCCCTCATAGAGCAATAACTTCAAATGGCTATAAACTTGCTCAATATTCGAACATTCACAGTGATGAAACCCAACCATGAGCTTTATAACAAATGGTAAGTAATTCGGTCTAAGATAACTGCATAGGAGGTCAAAGCTACCTTTGGTAAGATATTCACCCAAGAATAACTATCTAGTCACCAGGAGCTTCGATATAACTCGAATATCGTCGAATTAAGCATCTTGAGTGATAATAATACTTATGAATTCATGAAATGCAAAGAAGTGATAGTTAACTTCAACTGGTACTTTATTGAAGGAAAGAAAGTTGGCCTAGCTAATACATGGATTGGAGTTACCTCTATCAACGGATAAATTTCTAAAAAAGTTGAGCGTTACTGCTCCAGAATTGTGAAGCTGTTTTTAAAGAATCATAAGAAAAAACAAAAACATGAGCAGCATTCAGTTTTCGTCAAACCCATTAATAAATTTAGGGAAGCAGTGTTGCATGTGATTCGTATAAACCGACGCAATAAGATTCGATAAGGACATATTAAGAAGTATAATTTCGTGGTTTAAATTCAAAAATACTAATTCAAATTAGTCAGTGATTCAAGTATTATGAAGTTAGCAAGCAACTCCAAGGCTCATTTCTTTCATAGTTTTGATTTTGGCTAAAACGATTAATATCACTCAAAACCACACTTGAATTTAATACTTCTACTTCCAAATCATACCATAGCTCTTTCCGATTAGTCTAGCTCCTCTAATGAGCAAAGATAAATCATGAACACTGGAAAATTTAGATTATAAATCTGCAAAATCGATCAATAGATAGGAATTCAGTCTGAACAGATCGATTGGGGACTTTGTTAGTTTGAGGATATTTCTGTCTAATTGAGTCAAAAAAGTAAGGAATTACTACAAAACATTATCTTTCTCATTGTTGATCTGGTCAATTCAAACGAAGTAAGAAAATAAAGATATCGAATATAAACTGAAAAATATTCCGAACTTGTCAATAATCATCGTGACAAACTTAAAGATAAGATATAATGGAAACAGAGTGACCTCAAATGGTCTGAACAGAAAATTTTCTAATGGAAATTTAATTTTAAGAGGTTATCTGTATTAATTTCCACTGATACGAAAAAAATTGTATCTGCAGCTATCGGTTAAGCGGATATTAATCTTCATATATTTTCAAATTCAAAAATAGAAAGGAAAATGGTCATAAAAAAGTTGGATATTATCAATTAATGTGAATAAGTCAACAGCTAATATCGCAAGGTGTTGCAATTAGGAAGATAGAGTACTGGACTGGTTTTAGTAGCTGATTCCTATTAAGTCAGAGCCTTTTCAGATGTGGCGTGGAACTATTTTCGAGATATTTAATTATGGATAGAGCCCATTCGTCTTAGAGTTACAGACGAGCTGATTTCCTCATTCATTGAGTATTTTGATTCACCGAAACTGGGGTAAAACTCATAGTAATATGACGAACTAGCAGAATATCGTAACAAAACACCGGATTATTATAAGCATTTTTGCATATAATAGATGAACTTTCAACTTTGGAGTCGATCCAGTAATTTTATGAAGCGAATGGAGGGTATTAAGATAAAATTGGATAAATACGAACTCAAAGAAAAATTGTATACTCAAAGAGAGTTGTTACGAGCTTGGATTTTCTGGATGGCAAAGTAAATCGGAAAACAAAGTTTGGATGTGTTAAGTCAAAAGATATTCGGTGAAGATTGATTTATTGGCCTCGATAAACAAAATAATATAATATGATTAGTTCGATCACTATTGGAAATGTAAATATCTTGCATTTAACATTTTTTTTATATTTGAAATTTAATTTAATTTAGCTTGATTTAAGGCATAATTCTTCTAAATTTTTAAACAAAATGTATTGTATTTCCATTATAGATATATTAAGATTAGTTTAGTTTAGATATATACGTTGATAGAGAATCGCAAGTAATTTTTCATTGAAAAACATTTAATAAAAGAATTGCGAAATTTAAGAACAAATAGAGGAAAAGATTGCTATTATTGAATAGATTATGTCGGAAAGCATCGTATAATGGTTAGTATACCGGACTGTCCACTCCCGGTGATCCAGGTTCGAATCCTGCGTGCTTTCATTTTTATTTTTATTTTATTTAAAAGTTAGAGAATCAAATCTTGAATTATTAAAGACAAATGCTATCAAATCATCATTTTGAGTTTGTGAGTAAAACTAGTCGAATATTAATTTTAAAAGATAGTAAAAGCATCATCATAATGTGATAATTGGCTAAAAGATGATATTTAAACTTGATTTGATTACTTCTATTGTTCAGTTTATATCAACATCTTCTTTGGATTGGTTGACGCTATTTCCTTAATATCTCGCGGTCGGCTTTATATCCAGCAATTAATTCGATTAACACTCATATTACTATTACAAAATAAAATAAATGGTCTAGAATCTAAACTGGTGAATCAGGATCCTCAAAAAAGATTCAATCTTTTTATTTTTAGTTAAGGCGATTTTAATAATTTTGAATATTGCCTTGTTTTGAAATAAAATATAAACTCACTTATGGAACGTAGACCTTGGACGGTTCACTAGGATTAATTGCTGAAGAACTTGTACTAGAAAGTCAAGATTAACAAATGGAGTCTTATCGCCCGACGCATGGAGACTGAGTTTCTATTTCCTCCTCGCACAGGTAAACAATGCCGCTAAAGGTAGCTTATTTTATACTTAGATACAACAATAACCTTAATCCCTTCACAGCCAAATAGACTTGGAGCTAATAATAATAGACAGAGTTACTCCGCTTGCATAACTAACTGGGAAACAAATGGGCAGTCATAGCGCTTCGCCTTGGTGGTCGGTATTTCTTTGTTTATTCAGCACTGATAATAGTGTAAAGAACCATTTCTTCGCCAAACTTCGCAAATCAATGCGTCGCATAAACAAGCTGATTCAGGAATAACATAAGAAACAGCTTCGAGACATAAAGCTAAACGTTTTATACAAAATAATCTAAGCTAGCGAGGAAAGATTCAAGAAGAATCCTCTTTGTTGTGTTGAAACCTCTAAATTTTCATGTGGTAAGATTATTTTTATACAGTTCTTAAAAATAAAATTATATCCTTTGCCAACGAAAATTATGCACTCACCAAGGAAGAGTTTGCAATCCTAATCTTGCAAGTGCATTAATTCAACAAATAATATAAACGGAAACCCAAACAATTGAGAAGATTGACGAGTTAGGGGATGGGGATGGAACTGCCAGATGATGTCAGTATCAAAGAAGAATAGGCCGATGATAGCCAGAATAATGATAGTAAGGATGAAATAGTCCATGCTTAATTTTTATGCTAACCTCCAAAAGAGGGAGGAAACTCAACAGAGTCGACTGAAAGTAAAATGCAACTCCGATCCAAAAACATTATTTTGATATAGCCGGTTCAAATGCAGGAGAGGATGAACATAGAATGTTTACTGCAGCATCAAGGCATTCTTTAGGAATCAAATTCACCTTTACCACCGTTGCCAGGTCTTATGCGGAAATCTACTTCATCCTAATACTTGATGGAGAGTAGTCAACGTGAACATTTTTTCTGTAAATATTATTTAACTTAGTATAGTAGAGTGCAAACTAGCATAACCTGCCAACCCCTGTCTTCGACCATTCTTGTAAGAAGTAATCCCATTAGGAGATATTTTTTAAATGACTCATCAATATATATTACTTTGGCTCATAATCTTTTTAACAAACTTACATAGCAATTACAAGGCCTTTTATTGGGTTTTATTATCATAGATTTGATGACTAATTATTAAAAATGGTGATACAGAATCAAATTTAAAATTAATTACTTTCAAAAGAAGATAATTGCATTTTCATCTTAATTTAATGATTTTCAAAAATTAATCGAAGCTGGGTCTGTCAATACCACTTTAAGCCACACATCTGCTTACCAATCGTGTCAGTTTGAGAGAATACCCTTTCTATTTCATTTATTTTATCTTCTTTAATTTGTAATCAGACTTTATTATCATTTTATTTAGATCATAATATTCCATGGCAGGATCAAATGTCATGGCCTCCATCATAGTAAGTCCAACTGCAAACATTTAATTTTTATAAATTCCTGACATATCTTCAAACTGACTGTTTTTAATTCGCTAAAGTTGCTCAGGGGACAGAAGACTCATTGAGGAGGGGTTTTCAAGAACAATCTAATATGCCGTTTTTCCTCCATTCACAAAATACGAATCGATAAGTTTAACTTTTCCAGTATGATCGAAGCATATATTGGAGGCTTTGATGTCTCCATGGCAAGTCTTTTACGATTTTAAAAAATGTAAAACTTCCACAACTGATCGAAATATTCTGCATATTTCCATTTCTGATATTTCCGTGTTATTAGTGATATATTCTTCGATGACATTGGAAAGAGTTTTTGAGAGATATGGATATTATATGTAAACCTCAGTTTTCTTTTCATTTTAGCAATCATAGGAATAATCTTAGATGGGTTTGGCCATATAATCTTTGACAGTTAAAAAATTAGAGTGTACTAATGATTTGCGTTAAGCTAATAGATTCATGAAGCTTGGCAGATTCTTATTAGAAATAACGGTATTTTGGTAAACGATGTGAGTGACTTCGCTGAAAATAACCTTCCCACCATAGTGAGGATCTTCGATATATTTTCGTGATTTCTTTTTCTACTCTATTATTTTAGAATTATTCTCTCCCATTATTATAGTTTACATGCAATACAAAAAAGAATAACTCCAATACAAAATAAGTTATAGGTAATCTATTTGCCAAAGCAGATTTTGACTTCTTATAATTGTGAAAATTTGTTGTTAGTTTATCCCAGCATTATTATCCCCATACAAACCACTCATTATCCATTGTTATTTAGTTTTTTTCTTATCCAGCTCTGTGAGTTACTTTTAATTCTATATTCAGACTGGCACTTTTTTCGAGTTTAGAGATTTTACAATGCTATAACATAAATAAAAAGTATTTCCTCAAAAAAATAAAAAAGTTACTTTTCCAAACAAGTCAAAGGTAATATTTATCTAATCTAATCTAACTGTTGAAGTATCTTTTTAACTATTAATTATCTTTAAATGCAGGAGTATAGCTAGCTATATTAAAATCAGGGACAATTTGATTCAGTTATTTCTAACTATGACTGTTGTCCGTTGCCACTAATCTTTATCTAAAATCGTTGGCAGAACTTAACAAACCATCCCTTTGATGCTTTGAATGACTCGAGCTTACTTAAACTCATGGCATATTCGCGAATTTATTTTTCGTCAGTTAGCTCTCCAGATTTGATTTTCAAGGCAACCATTTTTTCCATTAATTCGTCAGTCGGTCTTCCTCCTCCTTCTTTCCGCTCACAGCCATTCTTCTTCCACCTGAGCAAATTTCGGCGAGGAATCCCATATTCTTTTGATACTATTTTGACATCTTCCCCATTTTGAATCTAACTAACTTATCATGTACTCTTTCAACAGCCTATTGCTTCTCTTGGCAGGTATATTTTCGATAAGGGCCTCGCATTTTTTGTTTGCAAAAGATCTGAGAAGAACCTTACTCATCCTCATCAACGAAGGTGGGCATCATCTCAACCAGTTTGAAAGGAGCATTGGGAAGTGAGCTTCCCTGTTTGTATTTATCGAAGATGGAGAAACTAAGATTAGTGGACTCAGCATCTATCAGCAAACTTTAGTTAAGGAACGAAGAGTTGTCGCAACTGTATTGCATTTTCCAAACGAACTTAATTATTGGTTAGTATGCTGATAATTGCAGATAAAACAATAAAAATCGTTAATTAGACAATATCATTCAATATTGGGATAATTTACTATTTATCCCCTGCCCTAACGCCGGTCCCTATTTTTTGCCTCTTCAAGATAGAAGCTTTCATTGTCAACTAGCATAAGGCAAGGTATCATAATAAAGTTTCTTATTCCAATGACCAATTATATTGCGGCTACGGACAAGTCTGCAGGAAATTACTATATCACAATGACTCTGTAAAGGAATTGCCCTAAATTTACGAAATAAAGGATTGGATATAGAATGAGTAACACGAAAAAAGCCTATAGGCACCCACATTATTATCTAATCATTTCGGTTGGAAATAAGTAGAGACCATTTCCATCACATAATCCAAAAAAAGGGAGACTGACTGAAAATATAATCATCAGTATCAAGATGACTGCAATTACAGCTATTACCGCTCCAAGGGCAAGAGCTATTGTCAGTGGGCAAAAGATAATGGTGTAAATAAGGACCCAGCAAATTCGCAAGCAAGGTGACATTTATTTTGATGGTGAAACGCAATTAAGGTATTTAAGAAAATTTATTCTGTTATTTTCATACCAAAGTTATTCGTGCTAAATTTGCCACCTGATCTTTTGAAAATCATTCATTTGTTCGGGAGTTTTGCAAGTATGCTATCCGTCCAGTGTCTCTCCGCAGGAATAGCAAAAATAGTGCCCGCAAGTGCAAGTCATATGAGTACAACCTTCAGTTTTCTAGATTATTTGCCCACAACGAGAGCATTGTCTATACTTTTAGTTCATTTATAACGTAATAGCAACTTTGACTTCGCATTCTCCTAAATGAGATAAACGATGACAAAGAGAACAATGCTACACTTTGCACAAAGAACATCGAGGTTTTTCTTATTTTATATTTATTACTCCTAAGCAATCATTATCCGAGCAGTGTTTTAGCCATGGATGAGTTATAACTTCGTAATATCTATTGATTTTAATTAAATTAATTCTTTGACTGGGAGTCAGTTTATTAATAAAAGGTAAATTTTCATTCAATTATTTGCCACATTATTACTTAGGACAGACCACCTTCAAGGTCTGACTTAGTTGTAGGCTCACGTATGATAAGAGACATTCCTCGCAGAAATAGTGTTAGCATTAAGCAAGTGAATACATATTAGACAAAGAAATCTCTTTGAAACAGATCATACATTATTATTATCGACTATTCCTGCTTGCTTGGGCTGAATGATACGAAGCGAAATTGCCAAAAGGTTCCTGAATATAGGATAGGATACGACTTCGGCTTCTATTCTCTCATTTATTTCTAACTTCATAAAATATGAAATGAAATAATAATTGAGATTATTAACGCATAATCATGAAAATAACATATCAAAAAGCTTCTATAGTGGAAAAGCCTACTCTGACAGAATTGAGTGCAGCTTGTGTTGAACAAGGATGACTATCGATATATTCCTGTTCAAGGTCATTAAAATTATAAACAATAAACAATCCAATTGGTGATTTCAGCATTAACTTGATATCATCAAAACTAAAGAGATAGCCAATTTGCAAAAGTTCAGTCACATCAAAAGTTTTCAAACTAAATTTCTTCCATATCATGCTAAATCTACATGCATTTATTTATGCCACTATAAATAAGAACTCACTGCAAAGGAATATTTTATGGAAGTTAACACAAAATTTTTTTAATTAGGTTTATGGGATATAAAATGAAAGTGGAATTGCGCAAAGCTCCATGCCTATGCATGAACTGTGAAATAGGTATCGTGAATTATGAAAATACAATTATAAAAATCATTCTTTATGTAAAAGTCAATGAAAGAATAATTTAGTCATTATGATATTCTCTCTTGTTTTATTTAATTTAATTTAAGAAATTTATTTTTGATTCAGATCAGCAATAGGCAACAATATAAAGCTCCACTATCCCGCTATATACAGTTTTATCAATGGTGAAGTTTATGGTTCGACTCGTAGACACCGGAGCCGTAAAAGTTTATGAATGAAAATCATTACTAGTGGCCGAACCTTTATAATAATGGATGAAAGGAGCCCCATCAGAATTCTGAAATTTCACATTAAAGAGGCCAGTTGAAGTAGTAGTACCCATCTTGTAAAATGCCAAATATTGTACTTGTTGATAATTTGTTGTGGTGGGGAGAAGAGTTGTATAATTGATGGAATAAGTTCCGGCCCCCATATTTGTGGTGAATATGATTGATGGTCCAGAAGGAGTGTAGACCCAATTTTGTGTCTTGACGACTGATAAGGTGAGAATAATCACCAAGATCAAATAAAAAAGTTTCATTTCAACAAGATATAATTATAGGATAATTTGGTTTTTGCTCTATAAATAAAAAATAAAAAAATAATTAGCATTTCATTTTGCTTTTCTCTTATATAGAACCTTGCCATGTAAATAGGAACTCACCACTTCGTGGAAATTGATAACAAATATATATAAAACAAATATCACCATAAAGATGATCAAATATTGAAGCTTATAATAAATATCGAAATCATGGCCTCATTCCACTTGCATCTTTTCAATTAGATATTTACTGTAATGTTGGCAATTTCAATTACTCAAATCATATTTTTTGCGCTCTACTTCAATCATTGCAAAATATAAGTGTTTCCACGTTTTATTTTTTTTGAACATGATGATTTCTAATTGATCTTAATAGATCCAAAAAAGTGAAGAAGCATTTGCCTTCCAGTTATATGAGGAATAATTGCTGGATTTTGTGTTATATCTTCTATTAGTTCATTAATTACTAACCATCTTTACCAAAAGAAATAAACATTTGTTTTCCATTTTGTAGAATAAAAATTAATTGATGATGGATAAACTGAGCAGCAACTGTATGGATAAAAAATTTAAGCCCAAGAGATATAGTTTTTTCAACACCCCATCGCAATTAATCCAATAGGCGGCATTGCAATTATTGCAATAGATTCCATTGATGTTACTTCAGACTGAAGACCAAAAGATGTCGCTACCTGAACAGGACGCATAAACTAAATTTGATTTTTCATTAAATATATTTAAGTGATCGTTTAATTTGCGTGAAGGTTGTTAAAATATTATAGCCTTATAGTTTGAGCGGTTTGTCCTTTGGAACAGGGTGGCCTCCCAGTGGAAAAAGGAATTCACTTCATGGCAATTGAAAATAAGAAATAATGATTAAATTGATTTATCATACCTTCATCTTCTCCATTATCAGCTTAGAAATTTCTAGATATTACCCTTGAATAGGATTAATACGATGCACCTTCACTATTACTGCCTCAATTACAATAGATTTATCATCATCAGTCATCCATTGAATATCAGTTTATTTTATCAAGTTTTTGTGAAGCAAATGGATGTATTTGATGTTTGAATATTGATCTAAAACTGACTTCGAAAATTTCCCGTAGATATCCTGTTCTCCTGTACATTTTAATTTCGACAGACTTTGCCTCAAAAGAAAAATTACTTGAAAATGCATTCCGTTGAATTCGTAGGGATCCGCATACAACTGAGCGTATTAGGGAATTTTGGTTGAATAAATGCCTTGGCCGTATGCATTTCCATTTCTAATAGGAATTTGTTTTCCATCAGGAATCCTTCATCAATAATTTTCTTAATAAATTCAACTTTAGTCCCATGATAACAGTATTCCATCTCATTTTTGTGAAGGTACTTCATATTCTTTTTAATTAAAAATTTAAATGCAAAACTTGGTCTGGCATATCGATGTTCTCCTCTAACCTACAAATGATTGTAGTTGTTTAGATAGTAGCAAGTATCATTTAAAGAAAGCTAATGATCTGAAATCCACTTATTTAAAAACCCTTTGCAGATTGTAAAATCTTTGTGATTTCTGCATTAAGCTCCATAAAGATAGCCTTAACTTTTCATTATTTATTAATGACATAACATAAATATTAAAATATTAAAATAAATACTTGTTCCAAATATGTTTTCTTTAAGTTTTATTATTCCTTTGAGTATTTTCCCTGGAAGAGAGGTCCTTAATATATATCTTATAACATTGCATTATTGATATAATCCATGAAAGGGTATGAATATAAGACTTTAAAATATAAATAGGAGCTCACTTCGCGGGATTGAAAATATAAATAATCAGCAATAGAAAAAAAAGGATCAGTTTAATGAAAAGAACGATAAAATAATGAAATTTTTAATAATGAAATTAAAAATGTATTTTTAAATTAATAAAGTTGAGGTAAAATCATGATCTAATTTTACCAACTTAAATTTCAGAGTTCAATAATCCATAAAAAAGGTTTGAATATAGAACCTTGCAAAGTAAATAGGAACTCACTTCGTGGGAATGAAAATAAAATAAAGTCTAGAATAAAAGAAATATTTTATCTTTATTAACTTTTTTATTTAAGGAAGCCTAAACAATCATTAATCATTTATCTTATACAAACGTTAAATCACTTACTGTTAAACTGTTTGGTAATTATTTTTTCCTCTCTTTTTAACACTAAACCTTTTCAATTTTCATTTTACAGCAAATATAAGTCGTTATAGCGATTAGCCACAACAAATTTATAACACCCAATACTAATCCAATAATCCATAATTTATTTGAGTCACTATTTCCGTTATTTCCATTTAAATCATTTGTACTGTTCATGCCCATGCTTCCATTTAGATGGATTGGTAAATTCGCTAAAGAATTATAGTCTATTTTAGTTGAATTAAACTAAATTTAAATAAAGGAATTGAACGTGCCAAATGGTACATGCGAAGCGCATTATGTGAAAAAGGTATACAGTACTGGATTATAGCCAGTGTGCGTTGGATTCAATGACGTTACATTATTATAAACAATGCAAGCGTAAAGAGCTTATGACTTAAAGATAAAAGTGCATATGATAATGATGTTAATGAATTTGTGTTTATGTTTTTCGAATCGTCGGTTCATTAATGTACCCTTAATTTGAGATTATAAATATTGTATTAAATGACTAAATAATAGCATATTATTAGTATGTGTTATTATTGTAACTTTGATTTGACCTCCAGCTATTTTATCCCTAGAAAAGAGTTCCTTTATATCTATTTTATAACATTGTATTATTGATATGATCCCAAAAAAGGCAGAAATATAAAATTTTGCAATGCAAATTGAAGCTTACTTCCCCGGGATTAAAAATATAAATAATCCATAATATAAAAAAAGATAAGTTTAATCAAAAAGAACGATAAAAGAACAAAATTTTTAATGATTAAATTCAAATATTTTTGATAAATTAATGAGATTGAGGTAAGATCATGATCTAATTTTGCCAACTTCAATTTCAGAGTTCAGTAATCCTTCAGAAACTGTTGAGCTCTTTGTATTTCGCCATAAAATCAAGAAAGCAACTATATAATTATTTCTTTACTTGAAGCAACAGTCATCACTGATCCCCAGATAATCAGTCCTATCGCGAGTCCATTGTTGGTAGATTCGTTGCCTTGAGCTGCTGCAGTAGTTGTTGACAAACAATTGCCTTCATTAAGAGCATATCCAGTCTAACAAGTCTAGCAACCAACATTTATATTACAAGTTAAGCAATTAGATACGCAAGCTTAGCAAACTCCAAAATAAGCGTCGGTGTTATAATATTAAGCACAGCTTGTGCAGTAGACCATAGGGTAGTTATTAGGACCACCAGGTGTGCCATATTGACAGGTTGAACACCCTGTTGGGCATTGCTGACAAATTCCAAAGGTTTATGTTCCAAGAGCAAGATAAACTAAAGCACCAATATTACAAGAGCTGCAATTTCCGATATTCCAGTCATTAGTTTGGCAAGCATTATATTAACAATATGGACATTCTTGAGCTGAAGTGAGAACTATCAGCAGGAGGATGATCAGCATAATATATTAAAAATTATAATCTAATTAAATCCTTTTCAAAAAATGAATTTTATCAGATTAATAGTTTTAAGGATGTATCCCTCTGGAAGAGAGTTCCTTTATATCTATCTTATAACATTGTATTATTGATATAATCCACAAAAAAGAGGTATGAATATAGAACCATGCAAAGTAAATGCGAACTCTTTGGTAATGAAATAAAAGAAAAATCAAAAAACATATTATAAAGGTAATATTCAATGAGTCTTACAATACAATCACACAATCGACGGTAACTCGAAAATCTGTACTTATTCTGTATGATCTCATTTTAGATTTCTTTGCAGAGTCTTGAGTTATGTTTATACCAAACACTCATTTAGATCATATTTTTACACATTGTGCATTGTTTAAATTATTCCTTTCTTTGTTGGTAGCGTCTACGATTTTGTTCAATCCTTTGATTTGCTTTTTCGTTTTTGGAATTTTTTGGATAAAACCTTTTTATTCCTTTTTTTCTGAAGTCGACGTTATTTTAGTGTTTTGTTATAATAATTACGTGAACTTTCTGATATTGATATTCTTCGATTCACTAAATTAACACAATCACTTTATTTGATTTTTTTCCCTTCAGCATTTCGTAAATCTGTTTATGATGCAAACATTCCCTATTCCAATTCTTTTATTGTTACTTTCTCAATACCATCTTCAAACAATTCACTTGAGCTGATAAAACTTTTTAAACTTTGTTGAATTTTATTGAAGCTTTTTATGTGTTATTTAAGCAGAATTTAAAGAGGACGCATAGTGCTACCGATATATGTTAGACCCGATTAGTTTTTCATTTGATAAATTCTACCAAACACACAAGTGCTGGTGATATGTTAAACAAGTTTTTAATTGACGACCATTTTTGTAGTGTTAAATAATATAGTAATTTAATTCTAGTAGTTAAAATAGAAATATTAAAAACTTAATTTCAAAGTTATTTTCCTTTCTTTTAGGAAGAAGTTCATTTAATTATTTTTAAATTATAAATAATCAATAAGACCAGTGGATGTTTTTTTGTAAGAACTAATTGAATAGTATTTCTATATGTTGAGGGACTTGTTTTTTGTCAATACAATCAATACAATAATTTTCGATAAAAGTTAATTTATATGAATTTCCAGAAACCTTGACACCAGAAACTGTAGTTCCAAGTAATTCAATCCATGCTTTTGAACTACATATTGAACAAGTGATCCAATGAGCTAATTAAGGAACATCGTAACCATTAGGCATTTACTCTAAGGAAGATATCTACATTTTATTATTTACTCCAGATTGTGATTTTTTAAATATTAGATTAAGATATTAAATATTACTCTTTTTATATCATTTTAGTTTAACTAATATAATTTGACTCATTTACATTTTTCTTTTTTACTCTTTTATATTTTGTATTTGCGAATATCCCACACGAGAGTTTCTTTATATATATTTTATAGTATTATATTATTGATATTATCCTCAAAAATGGTAGGATATAGCACCTTGAAATGCAAATAGGAACTCACTTCGTGGGAATGAAATTTCAAATGGATAAAATAAAATAGATCCTTTTAGCATTCATTGAATCTAATTGCCTAAAATTCACAAATTTGTTTTAGATAGCATAAAACCTTTTTTTATACTTCAATATCAGTTATTCAAATTTTAATGGTATCTAATCATTGTTATTTCGTGGACAGATTTGCCTTACATCCACAAGCCTTCGCTGCATCAGTCCAGCCATAATAATTCCATCCCTTATATTAGCGATAAAGAAATTAAGCACACTTTGCATTATTGCTAGGATCACATAAATCTTTTTGTGCTGAAAGTTTGCATTCTTAATAAAATTAACCTTGTATATTCAGGACACCAATAAAATATGATGTATATTTATTCATCCACTTCGTATTACCTCCAGTCAGTCGAGAAACAATGCATTTACAGCAGTTTATATCCCATACCGAAGACATTAAGCAATAATTTTAGACTGGTATATACACAGGAGTTTATCCACAAATGCATTAAGAACAACTATTAGAGGGGCAATTTCCTCCACATCGCAGATCCATTAATCCAGTTTAAGCAAAAGCGCATAGCAAAACTAAGATACATATTATTTTTGTATTTTTCGGCTTCATTTGCTTGACTCCCATTCTAATGTGAAAAATATTAATAATTTAATTGTTGTTGATTTTAAAGTACAAAAAATATTTTGTTTAGTTTATTCCTGGAAGAGAGTTTCTTTATGTCTATCTTATAACATTGCATTATTGATATAATCCCAATCCCAAAAGGTATGAATCTAGAACCTTGAAATGTAAATAGATATTTTATTTAAACTTATTTACATTTTATATGACAATTAAAATCCATAATCCTGCCTCCAATCCTATTTCTAAAAACCTAATGAACAATCATCGTCGGCGAAATTCAGATGCAAGTCGGATAGTTCTTTTACATTTCCAACCGACTAAAAGGTAATTTGTTTAATTATCTTGCGTGGTATTGCAGCTTGGACATGTATCTTCCTTTTACCATTTTGATATGCATTTTTAATGAAAACAATGCCCGCACTTATATTTCGAAACTAATTGACCTAGTGGATTTATCTTTTAAAAGCAAACTGCGCAATCGTTAATGCGAAAGGTACAATTCAGAGACGATCTTAATTTCCAAATTTATTCTTTTTTGTTTTAAATTTCTTCAGCAACGCTCTTGATTTTTTTTTTGATATCTTGGTAATTTTTAACTACTTGTTCAGTCTCCTCAATTTAAATAGAAGCTCTCATTTATTTCCATTGATTTTGGAATTATATCAGATTTGCTGAATATGTGAGGGATTGAGCTTCCAACTAAAGCAAATCTTTTTTTAATTCTTGACCAGCTGCTTTTAAATTTTCACAAGTTTGATTGATTTAATTTTCTAATTCGAAGACAGAACACTATGGTTCCCTTTTTTTGCAACTGGAAATTAGTTAAACGTCTTGCGAGATGAGTTAAACGTTTGCGGCTTCCACGTGTATTTTTTTTTTTGGTTGCATGAATGATAATATGAGTGCAGGAATTTATAATATGTTTAACTCTTGATCAATGAAATAAAAATTAAAGATATTAGTTTTTAATGTTTATTGCGAGAATATTTTTATCCCTCTTTGAGAGTTCCTTTATATATATCTTATAGTATTGTATTGCTGATATAATCCCCAAAAAGGGTATGAATATAAGAGAATATAGAACTTTACAAATATAACTAGGAACTCATTTCGCGGGAATGCAAAACAATACAAATTCAAAATCAAACTTATAAAAAATTATTCATTTAATTCTTTTTGTTCGAAGATTGATATAAACTAAATTTTGATAAAAAATATTTTTAACTTTATTAACTTTCAACACAAGATCAAAAGGGAACAATTTTCCAGCAAGTTAAGGTTCTTTTTTAGGGATGACCAATGAGCCATGTTGAATTGTTGTTTCTAATATCTTTTTGAAAACAACGATGAGCACTGAGATAAAACCCATTATAAATATTTTGAATGATAAAAAGATTGTCTCCAATTGTTGAAACCTGCCATTTATTGAATTGTGTTTAATAATTTTCAGGAGCGGCGAACACTAAATAGGATGGTACAGAATCTCTGAAATCTTCTTGGATATCCTGGTAGCAAAATAATTCATGATTTATAAATTACCCATCTGCAACTATAATTTTGTAAATGTCTTTTCCTGCTTATGGTATGAATTTCCACTTGTTAGTTAATGATAAAAGATCGGAGCAAGGCTTTTGAATAAATGCCCACCTTGTGTTGCTGCTTCTTTTTGTGAGAAATGTATCTTTGCTTTTGTCTATTGATAGGAACCATCCTTTTTGATCATAGAGTTTTTATCCATCTTAAAATCTGATAGTGTATTATTGTTCTGGGGTGAGGTAATTCATTAACTTAAAAAGTATAAAAATATTTAATTCTAAAAAATAAAGTTTTAAATAATCAAGTGAGATCATGCAGTCTACCCTTAGAAGAGTTCCTTTATATCTATGTTATAACATTGTATTATTGATATAATCCCCAAAAAGAGTATGAATATAGAATATTGCAATGTAAATATGAACTCACTTCGTGGGATAGACGTTTATGCAAAATTAGATAAAATCAAGATATCAAATTGAATTATATACTCGCAATCTTCCTTTCCTTATTTATCATCTTTTGGTCTTCCGAGATAAATTTTGATTATTTGTGATAATTGAAGTTACCCCAAATAGGATTGTTATCGACGAAAGGATCATTTTAGAATAATTTTAAATGCACATATGGATGCGTTTGTCTGTACTAATGCAAATATTAAATACTGTCTTCATTCAAAGGATTCGTAAGCCATTTTTTTGTGAATAAAAGATCTTTATAATAAAAAGCTATATACTGCAAACGTGGAAATGATTAAAGATCTCCAGGAACAACAATTGAGATTTGATTATCATCGATATAAAGAATTTTAAGGTTACAAAACAAATTTTTATTAGCCACTATTGTCCTCCACCCTAAATCGTCTATCTTGTCTTTGGAACAACTAACATAAGCTAACGAACGCCAATCGTACGATACCAACTAATTTACATTCAATGGAATCTAGCTGATGAATAAATATTAGTCCCCCTTTTGAAAATTGACGCCAAAACATTTCGCGTAATGCTAATCATAATCTTTTTAGCCGTAAAATGATTTATTCTTCACGTTTTTGTCAACAAATTAAGCTCGATTCTTAGGATGAGTTGTTATTTTAATTTGGTTAGCCAATTGGTTTGCAATAAGGATATTTTGTGAATTTGGATTTAACCCTTTAAAGCGATAATTCTTCGGCTTAGATGCTATGGTTGAAGATTAAATGGACTTGCAGTTGCCCATTGTTGTTGCTAACTATTATAAAAAATTATCTCTTTGTAAAATATACACAAAATATGCTTTTTTGATTACAAAAGATTATTCTTCATACTTGTCCCCTGGAAGAGAGTTCCTTTATATTTATCTTATAGCAGTGTATTATTGATATTATCCCAGTGCCTTGTATGGTTAATAGGAATTCATTTCTTGGGAATGCAAAAAAAGAAAAATTAGGGATAAAAATTATTAAAATGAATTATATAATCCCTCAATAACAAAAGCCATAACGCAAATCATTTTCCAATTTTCCGACCTCAATTTCGGTATTTAGTAATGGCTGTCTGTTCTCAATCTTTTGGTTTCTGTTTCGAAGGTTAATCATCATCAAAGCGACTTTATTAATAACGGCTTACTTGTGGAGAGTGTGGCTAATGAAGCCCAAATAGCTAATCCAATGACAAGCCCATGATTTTCAGTTGAAGAATTACCAACAGAGATTGTTGATGTAGCCACTGGACCAGCATAACAAAGCCCATCCACTTATATATAGTTGAATTGCATGCTGTACACTTAGATAATGAGCTGCATAACTCACAATAGTAAATATTTTCACCATTTTCAGTGAAAACAGTGCCATCGATCACCAGAGGCAGGGAAACTGAGTTTAATGAGGAGTGTTGAAATTTTCAGAAATATTGATTGATTGATTGATTGATTGAAGTGTCTATTTAAAGTTAAAAAATGTTTAACCCTGAGTTCTTTTATATCTATCTTATAGCATTGTATTATTAATATAATTTTGCAAAAAAGGATGTGAATATAAAGCCTTGCAATATAAATAGGAAATAGATCATTAATAGCTCAAATTATCCCATCGATTATTCCTTAATTTCTTTGTCTAAGTGGAAAGATATTGTGAGTCTTTAGATGCTATTTAAGCTCAAAATATTACTAATTCCTAAAACATTGTATTTTTATACAATCCTATATTCATATTTTGAAGTTAGTGAAATTGTCACTTTCATAAATTTATCTACATATCAATTAAATGCATCAATCACTCATGGCTTGGATCGATTCACAGCACTACTCATTTTATTTTTCATCTATTCGATTCTACGACGAATCTACTAAGCGCGCTCATCTTTTTGCAGATCTTTTTGAATTTATCTATCTCGAACCATAAAATTATTCTGATTATCCTGCTCTTTTGGCTCTGCTTACTGGAACTTCTGCTTTAACTTCTTAATTTTGTCCTGAATATTACAGTTGGCCTGTTCTATTATCTTTTCATCCTTTAATGGAGTCTTTTTGGACTGATTCACCTCATCAATGGAGCGAATCACCATCGAAATAAACTTTTGATCATAGTTCAATGAAGTGAAATATTCCAAAGGGCGGAATTAGGCATGCTGGGCTGTATATTTTTTAAGTTGAGTAATGCCAGCGTCATAAGATTTTGTTTTTGAGAGCAATTAGTTGATCTTCTTTAACTCTTAATTTTCTTTTTGCTTCGAACGACTTCGAATGTTTTTTTATGGAGGTCTAATATTGAGAAATGTGATGTAACTGGCAATACATTTATCCGGGTATTGAAACTACGCTTTGGCTTTATCATAATATTACCAGATTTCAGAGCCAACAGCTGTACACACTTGATCTATTATATTTTTGATTGAGTTTGCTACAACGTGGTCAGGTTTTAACCTTTGTCCACTTCCCTCTTTCGGCTTTATGTCCAATTTTTAGAGTTGAGTATCGAAGTGAATAGCATTCAGATAAGAGACTGCTCTTATTATGAATAATCTTGCAGCCTAAGGCTTTAATTGTTGAGTAAAATTAATAGATACTCTTCCAAAACATTTGACTATGAGACTGATGAGTTTGGGAGATGGGGAAGAGTGATTAATGTATTGATTGGTTAGTATCTTTAAGAAGACATTAACATTATCCTGAGAGTTGGCGTTCTATAGCAATCGAAGCATGACTCCATTAATGGCCTTGATAAAACTATCACTTTTAAATTAAATATTTCTTGAATGCAGTTATTCAAAGATAGAGGCTTTATTTTCGTCCTCATAAACCAGTTGATGCAGTGCAAACAATGTTCCTTCCTCGAGTAGTTCTCCGATGTTCTTGATAATAGAACTGCACTTGATACAATTTTGAAGCATTAAGATTTGAGCCATCACTCGGTCAGGAGCAATTTCTTTTCTAGATAAGAGGGATTTCTGTACACTTTTCAAAATTGATTCAAATATAGTTTTGGCATTTCCAGTCAGCTCTTTACTCATTTTATCACCAGATTCCGTAAACTTAGAATTAAAAAAATTAATAGCGACATCGTTTGGTGGAAATAATTGTGCTAAATGCTTACTTAAAGGACTAGATTGAGCAGAGGATGGATAAGGCAAATTAACACTTATAATTTCGTTTGTCGTCGATGAGTTGGAAGGCAGTGTCGGTTCAATATTTGAATATTGACTTCTAGCTTGACTATTTGAGGGAGAAGAAGGGGATAACAGCTGAAAACTAGAAATGGAAGGAGTTGTTGAAGGTTGAGGCAAAGTTAATTTACGAGTAGGTGGTGAAGATACGGCAACTGGATTTAACTCAGTCATTGTGTTAGAGGTCGGACGTCCTTTGGGTGGGAGTCTCTCGCTGTTTTTTTCTCTACTTTGATTTGGGCGAGAAGTTGTTGGATTTTTATAATTTTTAACTTGGGCAACATTAATTGGTTCCATATTAATGGCTGATTACTCTGGTTGCAATCTTTTAAATCCAAAATTATCAAGCACATTCTTTTGTAATTTTTTATACAGCATTTCCACAAATTCCTGATCTTATCTCAACTACTTGATTTTAGAGGTTTCCTAGAGAATATCAGAATAGCCCATATAATCCATTAGTTTGGTTTTTATCAATTTTTTCATTGTCTATTGGTAAAATAGACAGGATTAATTTTTTAAATGTTTATGAATTTGATTTAAGTTTAGGGCAAATTGCTTTAAAATCTTTTTGAGTACTCTTTAACCTGAGCTTAATGCTATCAGGCATGTTAAGATTAAGGGCAAGTTTTCACTCACTTTGCATCCACCCATCGAAGCAGATATTAAATACTCTCTCAGGATAGTTATTACCAATTCAATCTCGTTTTCACCCATTACAATTCCCTTCTTTTCGAGTATCGATAAGATGAGTGGCAACAATTATATAATAATCTGTAAGTCTGGATGCCCACCCCACAATCTTAGCAGCACGGTTTTAAATAACAAGTCATAAAGTTAACGAATTTGTGCTTGATTACTCACGTCTTTGCACAGTTTCATTAATTGAGTAAATCCTTCCAACACCCTTTTGTATTCTAAGGAAAACAAACTCTTTGCTATATCAGAACGCATTAAACGCTATATTGATTAACGAAGAGTTTACTCCTGTAATTACTTAATCTAATCAAAACGCCAGATATAAGTCGAATCAATTGACTGACGCTATACTCTCTCTTTTGTTAATATTTTTATATTTGCAAAGTTTTAATTGCCTTCCACCAAGGTTTTAGATTATCTTGGAAGATATGACATACTTGCTGTCGCATGTGAATCTTCGTCGTCACAGATTATGAAACTCTTTTGGGGATTACTTTTTTATAATGAGAGCTTTTTAGCGGAGAGAGGAGGCTGTTGCATGGAAATTCTAGATTTTGATCGAGAGGAAGAATTGAGGTTTTAAACTATTTTGTTTGTACTTGCTCCTTTTGGAGTACGACAGCTTATAGTGCTATTCTTATCGAATTTATCAAAAAATAAATTGAGGTCTTTTGCCACTGCTGCCTTTTGGTCATTTGCGATGGATCTAAAAACTTATAATCCCAATTGCTTATATACTTTCTAAAAGAGTTTTTCTGCCACTGACCTAATTTATTTATTTTTATCGTATAAGCAACTGACTAGTCCTTTAGGATAATCCTTAACATCAGCCTTTAAAAATCCTTCTTAATTGATTAAAATTAAGTTAATCACTTCGAGTCGATTGTCTCTATCTCCTTCAAGATAGGGTCCCAAAAGCGTTAATATATAATCTTTACCGATAGTTTCAGCTATTTTATTTAAAGTCAAATGAATCTGTTTCTTATTTTGTTCATTTTTATCATTAAGGCCCTAGATTAAAACAGTTATGAAAGGTCGAAGATGACTCTTAGCTTCTTTTTCCGAGAGTGAGCAGAAAATAAGTGCGGTTAAATGCACGAATATTTTAATGAGCTGCTTGTTCGAATCATTTATATGAGCCTTTACAGTTGCTAGCAAATCAGAAAGATTGCCAAAGTTGACCTTACCTCCCTGCTCTATGAGTTTGGTTAAGGATTAAGCTGCTAATTTGCGATTCTGCCAATTTGCATTATCATTCATTTTAGGTATTAACTGCTGAACTTGAGCTGATAAATCACGAGTTTTACTTTCTGCCTTAAGTTCATTTTTTTAAGAATTTCTATATTATATGGCAGCGTCTCCCAATAATTAAATTTTTGGCTTCTTTTCATCTTCCGGCAAAAGTCTAACATTTTTGAACTCTGCCTACATTTATTTCGCAGTTGTTTAGTCAAGCATTGATTTTAATAAACTCCCTTTATAAGAATACAGACAATTCAGAAGCTGAATTGCATTTTTCCTGCACTCAAGCATTAAATTCGAGTAGGCCAATTGAGCATATTCCACCAACTATCTGAGAGGACAGGTTGCTATTGATATATTGAGTATAATTTGAACCAGAAGAGTACAAACATCTCCAATTAATTTTGGTTTTTTCCCTTCAGTACTGTTGGAATATTTTATGATATGGCCTATAATGTATCGTCCTGAGACTCTACTACAAATATTCGCAATGATATGATACAAAGGCTCTGAAAATTTAAAATCTCCGATTTTTTAAACGATGAAAGGAATAATCACATATAATTCCTCTTTTCCAATTTCAGTTTGACGCTCTTAGAGATATAAAATTAGATCTTTATTCATCATAACATTAACTTCCTTCCACTCTTTAAACACTCTCTTTAGCACCCTCAAAACAGCATTTAAATTTTAATAAGGGTTTTATCTCAAAAAATTTAATACATTTGATCGCTCTTTCGTTCCCAAGGCATTTATATTATTTATTTATCCTTCAGGAAAACCAAACCCTTTTAGTATTTGCAAGCTTTATTAATATGATGGCTATTCAAAACATAATAAAAATTTGTCTGATTAGCCAGCCCTCCCACTATCAATTCGATTGCTTGTTGAACTAGGGGATTTTTATATTTTTTTAACTTAAACTGAAATCTAATTTTTTTGCAATGTAATACTTTTTCTAGAATTTTAGGGAATTTTGGAATCTTTACTTTTGCTATGATTTCTTGAAGCCTCGGTGTTATCATTCCCTTTTATATCTGCAATTTTTGAGGCTAAAGTCTTATTTAATTTTGTTTTAATTGATGAGAAAAAGTCTTACCCTAAAACAAGTTCCATTTTTCCTAAATTTTTAGCCATTGACTCTCTAACCTCAGCCACACCATCCCCAATAAGTTTTTAAAAAATTGAAAAAAGTTGTTTAATTGCATCCTGTGTTTTCTGAGGGCACTCTCCTCCTTTCTCCTCAGCCTTTTTTTAAACATGTTTAGCTATCCAATCCAGCAAATTGCATTTCATGTTTGGAACTTTATCGTTTAAACCTTCCTTTACACTATCTAACACATCCTCTATGGTCAAACAGTAATTTAATTCATTTAATGTTCTAAAAGTTTACTCCACCATCAAAGTCTTTTTATCTCTAAACTTTGCTATTATGTTGGAAAATAAGCTCTTTGCGATAGGCATAAAATATTTTCTTAATCCTTTTGACATCGCCGCTATAATTTTTAAGTCCCATAAAACAACATTAAAATTACTATCATTTAGCTGTCTACGAATGACTTAGGAAATGTGTCTAAAATCGGTATTAGCAAATTTGGGAACAGCGGTTCCCTTGATAAACTCTTACATTAGCCTTGTTTTTTAGTTCCATTTTTCGGCATTTAGCACAGACTAGGCCCATTTTTAATCAAATTTTTTAAAGACATCAACAGCTTCTGATAAATCATAGGCGTCCATCTTTTTTGCCTTCCCTCGACCAACAACCTCTTACTTAATATCTTTTGGAGCATTCATCACAATAGTTTTATCATAAGTTTCCCAAAATGCATCTATTTATTTTTTAAGATTTTCTTTCAAATTACCCAGCATTGGCTCAACAACTTCTTTTCCAAGCCATTTATATGCCTCTCTGAGAGTACTCAACCCCTCTGTTTTAACTGCAGCCAATTTCTCCGTCGATATTACTCTAACAACTTCAGGAATATATGGTTTTAAGTAATTCATTCTTTTGATACCATATATTGCTAATAATTAGTTTAAAATGCCATTATATCCTGCTATTATCTTAGGAGTTTTATTCTTTAAGCCAGCTACAATAACCATTTCAATAATTGTTGGTTTTTGTTAGTACATTAGGTCGATTGTTTCAACTGTTAACTTTCTACTATTAGTCTTACCATTTATATATCCATTTTCAATCGCCATTTTTACTTCATCTTCTCCCCACTCCTTATTCTTTTGCACCCATACCTTTAAGCACTGAACAATTTTTTCAATATTTGCTGGTGTAGTTTATTTCAGCAGTCCTGCTATCTGAATTTCAGAAAGTTCAGAACTGTTGGAATTATTTTCAAGAAGTTATAACAAATCTTGCATTCCTGAGAGTCTCATTTTAGCGGCTTTTGATTTAAGCTTTTGTATCATGGTATAATTAATTTAAACGGCTACTTAACCTCCCTCTGGAAATTCTGATAAATTAAAATCAGATTTTCCGATAGGTTTTTCATCAAAAACGTCAAGTTTATTGCCGCCTATTGGTAATTATTCAATCTCCTGTGGCAGTTTCGTTTTAAGCTCCTGTGTATCCAATTTAACAGGGCTACTATTTTAATTTAATTGATTTTTTTGTTATAATTTTGTTTGTATTCTCGTTGGTTTGCGACTCGATATAGTTTTTGAAAGAGGAATATCATTTTCGGAAGGATATTCGGACACAGAAAATTTATTAGCACCTCCGATGGGCATATCGTCAAAGTTATTAGATGAAAAAGGACTAATAATATGCTCAGAAAAGGGTCGATTAGAGATATTAGTCAATTCATTTTATTACGCCATTATAGCTTATTCTAATTATTATAAATCACTGTTTGATCTATTTTCAGATATTTGTCAAATGAGATAGATTTTGCTGATGGGGTTTCGTTTTCCTTCATGAAAAATGAAATGGTGCAAAACATTATTAACTTCAAAATCAAATTATTAGGGAAGGTTTAAAACCAATTTCAACATTTACAAACATGTAACATGTCGTCATTTCGCATTCATCATTCCAATCAAAATATTTATCAATTTACATCATAAATATTAAATTGATTTTCTCTAAGATGTAAAATATTATCTAAAATCATAGCAATATATTTGTTGTCAATGATTTTACTTTTGTTTGTTCATTTTATTGTTGACTTTATCCAACACCTGTTTTATGAGCATGCTATTTTATAGTATCCTTTCGATATTCTTCTCAGCCTATATTTTTTTATTGGCTTAATCTTCCTCTTGATAAATTTTATCTTTTGATTTTGGTTTTTTCCATTTTGCACATTTTATTGTTTTTGATAAATTTTTGTCAGTGAATGCTTAACTTTATACATTGGTGGGAGCAATCTAATTTGATGAGTTTTGACTTTTTTCATCTCTCTTGATAATAATTTATTATTAAGGCATTTGATGAACTATTAAATCGGGTGTTTTTGTATCCAGTCCTCCTGTTTTTAATTATTTGATGCTTATCGATTTGGAATGGTTACTTATACAATTTCCCATTAATAATCATCTAATAAAGGTAAAGCTTATATATTTCAGAATTTAATAGGTCTATTCGCATATCAAAGTCAATGGCTGGTAAAATATGTTTTGAAGGATAAACCATTGAAACCCCAAATTTTGTATAAATTATTCAAATAAAATAAGAAAATAACTCATAAGAAACTATAATTGAATGTTTTATTGAAAAATTAAAAACTTAATTACGGGGAATTTGTTCGGAAAAACTGATCTGATAAGTGACTATCAATGCTAAAGTATTAATTAATATATTCATGACTTGAGATTATTGCGATTAATGATCTGATCAGTAGGGGTGCTCGTAAATGGTTTGTGTAGGCTTCACTCGCTTGAAGATATGGAATCCATAATATGCCTTAGGACGCTCAACCCAGAGGAAACTTTATTTATTGATGTATACTCGACTGCAATTGCTGTGGTTAAAAGTCCAAAGAAGGCGATATTCCTTGCTCCTATCCAGCGGGTCACGCGGCAACCGTGAGAGTAGAGCTCACATAACTTCTGCACGTTCATAATAACAAATGATAATAATCTACGACTAATTATTTAATAACTTCAATTTTCATATTAACTCCAGACAAAACAACACAAACCGCATGTTCTACTAAAATAGTGGCAATATAAATTTGAATAAGTGTTAGAATAATCTTAACAATATTAATTCTGATTGCAAAATCTATTTATCAAAAGACCAGAAGTCTATATGACCAAAACTAGCTCCATAATTCAGCAAGATATATGCTTTTGATTTTAGTCATTATAATAGTTATTAATGGAGGCAGACCTACGAAAATAAGCAGAAATGATGCTTAAGTTCCATCCTGATAAAGTACCTATCCTTTTGAATCGAGTGAATAAGAGCCAGTTGAAAAACTTTGACAACAACAAGTATTCACAATTTAAATTTAGGATACTCATCTTGAAAACTTTTTCAATCTTCAAACTAATCATGATAATTAAGAAAAAATTACAACTCGGACACACGGAAGCTATCTATCTATTTGCCAACAACACATTACTTCATGCAGAGCAGACCCTCGAGGAAGTCTACCGAAAATATGCTTCATAGGATTATTTTTTGCACCTTCAATACTGTGAGTATCCCACCTTTGGAAGAACATTGAGACTGATAGAATCATAGTGATTGGGTGTATTAATAGCTATTCTATTAAGTATGTAATAACAATTAAACAATGCATCAATTGTCTCATTAATCAATTTTTGATCTTATGATGGTGACTGTGCTCCGACTAACCAGGACCAATCTGATATGTTTTCTATTTTTTTTTGCCATTTTAGATCGTTTCTTCAGTAACTTCCTTCGATCCGTCTTGCTTGGTTATTGTTGTTTTCTTTGTTGTGACTGTTTTACCATTTCTAAATTAATTCATATTTACACTGTTTTTGTAACAGTACTCACTGATTTTCCAGCACCGCCAAAGCCTCCACCAGAACCAAATCCACCTTTAAAGAAATCTTAGTTATCAAACATCGATGATCCTGAAAAGAAACTACTTCCAAAGCCACCAAAGCCTCCCGTTCCGCCATTTTTACTGTTACTAGAGCCTCCTTTCCCTGCCCTACGGCCAAAGAACCCGCTGAAGAAGTCATCGTCATCATGGTCAAAGGCATTATGGGAGAAAAAGTTTGCGAAGATGTCGTTGGCCTCATTAAAGTTAAAATGAGAGTAGACATTAGCCTTTGGTCCTTCAAAGCCATAGGTATCATAAATTTTGCGTTTTTAAGGGTCACTTAGATTTTCATAGGCCTCAGATATTTCTCGAAATTTCTATACAGCCTAATCGCGATTATTGGGATTTTTGTCTGGGTGCCATTTGACTGCTAATTTTTTATAGGCTTTCTTGATGTCTGTTTCTGACGCAGTTTTTGTCAGACCCAATATCTCATAGTAATCTCTTTTTGACATATAAAAAAATTATAAATTAAATAGTACTTTATAATTGGGTTTTTAAAACCATATACGCCCATCCCTAAAGCCTAATTGAACAAATTTGAGGCATATTCTCGAGACTTAATATTTTTGAATATTAAGTATCACAGATATAAGTGAGGAAATTATATGTAAGTTGAATTCTAAAATATAATATTAAGGGAGATAATTAAAGATCATCAATATTTATTATGATTGAAATTAACTTGTGATCATCAGTCACTCGAATTATTTATAAATATTTAAATTGGTCATCTTTTTAGTCTTGAATGCATGAATAATGGATTGGGCTGAAAAATAAATTAAGAGTTTCACTCGTTATTGATCGATTTTAGTTGATGGTAATTTCAATTGTAACTACTCGTCATTAATAGTAGCTTAAATATTTATCATACTCATTTCAACAATGACGTCGAAGCAGCCTCGTCCAACATTTGATTTTTTTAAAGCAATCAACGACCTATTAGAGCAGTCGTTTCCTGGCTAACACAAGTTCATTGATAATTACCAAATATATGGACTTCCTGAAAGAAGCCCAAAAGTATTTCAACTTTAGACAAGTTAGTGTATCATAATTAATTAAGATATAACATCATGCAACAAGTTATCTCCTTCCTTCGTAGCAACAAGCTGCGTCCTTTCATGGTTATATATATGAGTGTAGTGCATATTTTGGCTCTGATAGGTCTTTTTTACTCAATTTTGCATCGTTAAACTATCTTCAAGGTAAACATGTCATTTAATTAGGTTACAGCATTTCACATTCTTTTTCATCTTGCCTATGCCCTAGGCATCACAGGCGGAGCTCATCGGTTATGGGCCCATAAAGCCTACACGGCTACAGCTCCTTTGAGATTTTTTTTGATGTTGCTATGTTCAGGTATCTAAACTGCTATATAGGTGCCAATCAAGGATCAGTTATTCATTGGTCTCGTGATCATCGTCTCCACCATAAATTTTCAGACACTCTCTTAGACCCATATTCCATTCAACGAGGCATCTTCTTTGCCCATATGGGTTGGCTTTTGAAGCAAAAAACTCCAGAACTGGTCGCAGAGGGAAGTCGCATCGACTTGCAAGACATGGAAAAAGATTGGGTTTTAGTTTTCCAGAAAAATATGAACTGGCTCTTGACTCCACTTATGTGCTTTATATTGCCAGGTAAATATACTAGTATATAGCATTCTGCTTTAGTCAAATTACTCAAGCTAATTTTTTTATTTGCTTATGTCTCGCCCTAATGCCATATGTGACACTACTGCATGCTACCTGGTGTGTAAATTCGATTTGCCATAAATATGGAACTCGCCCATGGAACAAGGAAATTGCCCCTGCAGATAATATATGGGTGTCTTTGATTACAAATGGAGAAGGCTATCATAATTGGCATCATGAATATCCGTCTGATTGGCGGGCCTCAAATAACCATTGGTATATGCTGAACCTAACCGCTCGTTTCCTCTAAGTATGCTCGCTGTTCCGCCTCTGCAAGCTTAAGATGTGATTTTATTCTTGATCATTTAACAACAATAATCGGTATCAAGGCACTGACAAACCATAAATACATTTCCCCTAAATTTAACTTGCATGTTCATGTCTGAAATATCAATATTTTTGTGTTATGATTTTAACTATTTCATGGTAAAAATACAAATGTCATAATTTAAGAATATAGATTTTTTGATTGAATAGTAGAAGACTTTCATCAATGTGATCAAACTGAACCGAATCTCACAGAAATAAAACTCCTAATTTATTAATTTGTTTGATTTGATAAGTTTTCTGATTGTTTCTTTCACCTTGTTGACAATTCATGGAATAGTCAGGTGCAAAATTGCCAAAGTTGCTGATAGGTTTTTCCCTGATATTAAATATAAATCTGATATTAAAAATAGAATATAATATTCCATAAAGTCAAATAACTATAAAATCAATTTTTTGATAAGAGGTTGCAATTTATGAAATAGTCATATTATAAAGTGTTTAGTTGCTAGCTTTTACCAAACTGACAAAACTTTGAATGCTGCTCGCATTTTTTTGTAAAGAGTCAATTGATTTATACCGTAAAAGCACCACTAATGAATATTATTATTGAATAATTGACAATTTTATATTGAACTTCAATAAGAAATGAATGATTCAACCTATCTCATCCTAAAACCAACGAAGTAAATTAAAGTTTAACTAACTATTCTTCAAGTAAAAAAATTATGAAAAATACAGCCCTTGCTTTTTCTGTCAAGCATGAACTCCTGAGCTATCATAAAATTAGCGAAATTATCTGTTTTATTTGATATTTTGTGTTTGGACATTAAGTTCTCGAATATTAGAAGCATATAATGGAATCATTTCATCATAATTATAAAGAATATATTAAACCATGAAATCTTAGAGAAGAAAATAAGTTGCTAATTTTGATATCGAAGAAATAGTAAAAGAATTAAAAATCAAATCAAAAATTAGTATAAAGAATTTTGATCATCTCATTTTCACTATTGAAAACAAAATCAGTATTTTTGATAATAACGCAGAAATATAACCAAATATTTTAACAATTTCTTCGCCAGTAACGGTTGTTGGAGACATTCACGGGTAATTTTATGCTGAAACAGTCAATTCTATGATCTTCTTAATATATTTGAAAAATATGGCCCTCCTCCATCAAAGAAATATCTGTTTTTAGGCGACTATGTTGATAGAGGGGCTTACAACATTGAAGTTGTGACCCTTCTTCTCGTTTACAAGCTTAAATATCCTTAATCTATATATCTCCTCAGAGGCAACCATGAAACCCGATCTCAAACAACAATATTTAATTTCCGCACTTAGTGTATCACATCCCTTATCTTAGGTCTTTCAAAATACAATCAAACTACATATGATGAGCTCATGAATCTCTTCGATGCATTACCAATTTCTGCCATAATAGACAATAAAATATTTGCAGTTCATGGAGGTATTTCTCCACACTGCAAGTGTCTCAGTGATATACAACGGATCAATAGATTTCGATAAGTGCCATCGAAGGGCGGTCTATGTGATTTACTGTGGAGTGACCCAGTAAGTTAAATTATTGATTAATGGGAAAAAAATTCTGAGAGAAGGTGTTCTTTTTATTTTGGCATAAAACAAGCTCAAGGATTTTTAAATCATAATAAGCTGAAGATGATTATACGAGGGCACGAAGTTCAAAACTAAGGGTTTAAATATCAAAGCTATTAAAAGGTGCCTCTGACACTCACAATATTTTCTGCACCAAATTACGCAGGCATTTATAAAAACAAAGGCTGTGTAGCTGAGTTTAATGTAATGTTAGCTATATTTAGACTGATAACTCATTCAATATCAGATCATTTAGAGAGTGTTAGCCTCAAACAGCTTTACCTGACTTCAAAGATGCTTTTTAATTATCAATTCCATAGATTGGATAAAGTATCCAGCATATGTTTAAGCATCTCCTTAAATTATCGACTAAAAGATTATCAAAAAATATTAAAGATATACTTAGCAGCAAGGCAAAGTTTCACTAAGATTTTGAGTAATTTCAAAAGGATCATATGAAAAAGTAACAGTTCCCAACAAATGATACAAAAAGCAGTTCAATATACAATTCTATTTAGCCTAAAGATTAAATATAAAATGAAAAGTCTTCCAAAAATTAATAGATTGTTTTAATCAAATGTCGAAGATAAAGCTAAAATATAGCTGCTCGTTAAAAGTAGAAAGATGTTATAGGTCCAAAATTGAATCTTAGAAGTAATTTGATCAAATCTTTTCAATGACTGCTGATGAGATAATAGTGAGCATTAAATGCTTGATAATGAGATGATCTTTATTTTTCATTTTGTAGTCTATTAAAATAAAATAGTCTTTGTGAAAGGATTGCATTTTCAACATATGAATTCTCTTCTTTCATAAATTAATTTCAAAATCAATATATTAATAATAACGAGCAATAAAATAAATAGTAAAAATTCATGCATTTAAAAGAGTCAAAACTTGACCTTCAAGCTATGATCTTTTTTTGCGATTGACGTTTTCCCTTTTTGAGATTGGTCTTTAACATTTTTGTTGTTTTTTTCTTTTCATAATCATACTAAGCAAAGCGATCGTTGGTCTATTTGCTGATAAGTGATGCGTTTTATTGATTGTTCTGCTCATTGATCTGATTAAACAAGGCAATCTCATCAAGATACTACTTCATTTCGCTAATAACACTAGGTATAAACGGAGGTTTAATCTATTTTTTTTACAGACGTAACCATTTCATGTCCGCAAAAAATTTGTGCTCTTTTATTTCATGAATTCCCTTATGGCCAAGTCTCTCAGATGATGTTTTTTTTAATAATTTGTTGATTAAATCCGCCAAGTATGGAGACCATCCAAAAGGGAGATCTGCCTCTTTGAGCACAGCATCTTTCCTGAGAAGCTACTCTCTGATTTAGGCTCGGTTTTTGCCTTCGTAAGGTCTTTTTCCCAAGGCCAATTCATATATTATTACTCCCAATGCATAGAAATCTGATTCGTAAGAATAGTCTTTTTTGAAAAGAATTTACGGTGCCATGTATACCGGGGTTCCGCTCGACTAACTCTTTAAGGGTGTTTAATTTTCTGATGCTTAATACTTAGTAGCAATTCCAAAATCAGTAATTCTAGCATAGCCACTTTCTTAGAAAACAATATTCTATGGTTTTAAATCTTTGTGTATAACTCCCATTGAATGCACATATTCTAAACCAATGAGCAAACATGCCGTAATAAATTCTAAATAAAAGATAAATTACTTATTTATTTTTAAGAAAATCCTCCTTTATAACAGATGTGATATCGGAGATCACCACCCCGCAGATAGTCCATCACAAGATAGAGATTGGAGTTGTCTTGAAAAGCACATTTCATGTTGATGAGAAAGGGGTGGCTGAGTAAACTCAGAATTCTCCTTTAATTGAGGACAGATTCGATATTGTTCTTTTGAATGACTCTACATTAACGGGATAATACTTTTTCTTAGAAATTTATTTCATTGCCAAATCTTTCATGGTTTGCTTATTGCATACCTTCCATACTCTCCCGAATCCGCCAAAGCCAATCTGATAGTAAAACTTATACAATTTTAACTTATTTTTTTATTCTAACAGTACTTGATTGTTTCTGACTCCAAATTTTACTGGACTATTAGTTTTTGTGACCAGTACCGAATTACTGGCTGACATTGCGGAGTTCATTTTATGTTTTTTGTAGGTTACTCTTTAAACTTTTGAATATTCGAAGTGGTCATTGCTGTTTCTTTTTTTTACATCTGATGGAGGACGAGAAAAGAAAGGGGATAGGTCACCCATTGAAAGTTTATTAGAACGATTTCCATGCATCAAATGGGACGGTTTGCTGACGCTGTTACGATGAAATATTTTTTTGTTCATTTTATATTATAGAAATAGAGAAATTGATATTTTCGTTTAATCGGAAAATGGATTATCAAATTACTTTGCATTAGAAACAAAATATTTTAGTGATGGATTACTTAGTTTAGCATATGCTACTTATCACAATGGTGCATCAACTCACATTAAAGAGAATCAAAAAAGTGAGATAACCATTTCACAATTGACATCATTTATAGTTTATCAAGGAAATGCTAAATATATTTAATTCAATATTTTGACCATTGGCTAAATTTAAGATAATATCACAAATAAATAATCACAAATAATATCAGCCAAATCGGAATTCATATTTTTGACCTCCACGTCCAGATCGTCCTCCCATTCCTCCCATGCCTCCCATGCCTCCCATGCCTCCCATACCACCTCCCATTCCTCCACCGCCAAAGAACATTTGGAATATTTCAGATGGGTCAACTCCTCCCATACCCCCCATACCTCCGAATCCTGCTCCCTGATCTCCATCATAGTCGATTTGTCCCGTATCATACATCTGTTTTTTCTTGGGGTCAGACAAGCATCCATAGGCCTCTGCTACTTCTTTGAACTTTCTGGAGGTTTCCTCCTGCTCAGCTTAACTTTTAGTTCGATTTCTGTCTGGATGATATTTTAATGCCAAAGATTTATAAGCTTTTTTGATTTATTGATCACTTGCATTTCTTTAAATCTCTAATATTTTATAGTAATCTTTTTTCTTTGATTATTTTTCTTTATGCTTTGCCTCCTTTATTTTAGCACTTAAGTTAACACTGGGGTCAAGCTCTTGAATTTTATTATAATCCATAATGGCTGCAGTGTATTATCCTCTCTCCATGTTCAGATCACCTCTTCTAATCAGAGACTTATCATAGTTGGGATTTAACTCCAAAGATTTATTGAGATCGTCTAGGGCTTTAAAAGTCTCTTTCCTTTTCATGAAAGTCAACGCTCTATTAGAGTATATAATTGCGTTGAGTTTTTTATTGGAAGGATCTAAATTTATGGCCTCAGTGTATTTTTTTTCAGCCTATTCGAATTTTAAATTTTTTATCAGCTCATTACCCTAGTCTTTAAGCCTTTCGCATTGTTTGGCAGTATTCAAAGATAGCCTACATTTTTTGTGGTCCGGATCTAATCTCATTCCCTCTCCGAAGAACTTTTTAGCCCTTGAACTTTCTCCTCCGTAAAGTTCAATAATTCCTTTCAGATACCAAAAATCAGGACATTGCTGATCAATTCCTACCTTAATTGTCTTGAGTAGAGTTAAAGCATCTGTAGTATCTCCTGTTTTAGCCAAACACTCCACTTTGTATTCTTTCAATTTTTCGCTGCCTCCAACTTTTTGAACAAGATGATTGATGCAGGGGAGAGCCTCAGCATAATCATTTTTTTAAATGGCAGCCAAGAATCTATCATAATTTGATTTTAGACTCTCCGCCTATTCTAATTCATTTCTCACTGCTATCTCTTTTTCCGTTTCCAAAGCAGATTTAAAAGAATTAACTGCCTCATCGAACCTCAGAATTTGTTGACATGCTAACCCTTTTCTTCTAAGGGCCTTTGCAAAGTTGGCTTTGATAGAAACACAAGTTTAACAATCAGAGATGCACTGAAGATACTCCCCAATATTAAAATAGGAGGTGGCTCGGTTGGAATAATAGCTATGCTCGTTGGGATTTAGCTTAATGGCTTCAGAATAGGCGCGAATAGCCTGCTAGAACTTTTTCGCGGTGAAAGCAGTGTTGCCCTCCTTCTTCCAATCTTATGCCGTTTTTTATATGTCCATGAAGTTGATCACTTTATACAGAAAATTGATACTAATTCATATTTAAATCGAGGAGACTCTAGAATAATCTAAACGCAAACGAACAATTATCAAATGAAACGGACTTACCTTTTTACTTTTTGGTCCAAATATGGCTTACCAATGGTCTCATCAATTTGGTTAGATCTCCAAAATTTCAAAGCGATCATTCATTAGGAAAAAAACAAGATAAATATTAGACATCTTATATTGGGAACATCAATATGAGTATTTTAATGATTTAAGTTATGTAATCCAATTAGGAATTTTATTTTGTATATTTTTGCTCTTCCTCAAATAGTTGCAAAATGGAGAATAAACAAATAAAATTCTTTAATCATAGAAAAGTTTGATCCAGACAAATATAGATAAGATAGAAGCTCCTTTATTTGTTTTATTTATAACTAAGTGTACTCTTAAACCTTATAATCATCTCGATATTTTTTTATGCCTTTTCGAGTCAATTATTTACCTTTCTATCCAAAACAGAAACTTTTATCATTTTATTTTTCACTACCCGCCCTATTTTAGCAATTATAAATTAACTTCTATAAAATTGTTCCATGAAATATAAACAATCTTCCTCTAGTCTTCACTGTTAGTCCACAAATATACTGACTATACAATCGTCAAATCGTCCTCTTGACATGAAGTGGCGAATGCCATGGAAAACACAGTCCTCAGTTAAAAAGTAATATGCCAATCTATGTAATGCCCGAGGCCGATTAAAGATTATCGGATAATAAATGTAGGTTTTGCAGGATCAAAGTAAATCTGTAGATTTACTCAATAAAGTAGCAATAATATTTGATATAGGAATTGCATTTAAAAATTAAATTTTTACAAGAAGAGTATATTGATCACAGGTTAAACGATTTGAACCTTGGCTTGAACACAATGATAAAGGAATTAAAAAAGAAAGTAACAATAAAGGTCAGAACGGATCTGCTAAAATACGAATCGATTAAAAATATATATGATAGTCTCAACAATAGTCATAAATAATTAGTATATAAAGTGAGAGAAATCGAAGAAAGAGTCGAATTGCTATAAAATGTGATGGGAATAGAAAGAACGACTACTCTTTTATAGAATGAATGACCATGTTTAGTTTATTTGGTTTTACAATTGATTATTGACTAAATATTTTACTAAAATATGGAAATTAGCAGATTAACCTTATATTAATAACTTGTCATATGTTCAAGTTTAAGTTACTGAAATACTGTTATACAGTTCACTAAACATCACCAGCTGCGCTTGTAAAGCCGCTTCAGATCGTGAATTTCCTTGAAGGATTCAGTGCAGTTTACATATTTGCTTGTGGTCACGTAGAACTTGTCCAGCAGGTCGAAGAGTCTCTCATAAACTTCAGATAGCAGACTCACTATAATTTAGCTGCCCTACAAAACATGGCATTTTAGTCCTGTTTGTAAAAGATGCATATTTTGTTGGTATTTTTAAAAATGTGCAACAAAAACTATGCTTAAATCCAATTTATCACATATTTTATTGCTTCTTAATGTTTCTGATAAATTAATAAAGATTATTAGATATGAATACATTTGTAGTTAAGTCTTTAGTCCGTAAATATTATCATCAGAGACTTTTATAAACTATAAAGATTTATGAGGGTTGTTGGAGTAGATCAACCAACATGCCAACTAGCAATCCATAGAACAATACCCACAATATACAAATATCCATAAATTATCATAACTCATTGAACTTATCTTTAGAGAGAACATGCTCACAAAAATTTTGAGGGCCTGTCATATGTTAAAAGTCCGGGTTGCTCGAATAGATTGCAATATTGGTACTTTTGCAGAGATTGTATATGATGTATATAATGCTATACAATTGACTAAACATCACCAGCTGCGCTTGTAAAGCCGCTTCAGATCGTGAATCTCCTTGAAGGATTCAGTGCAGTTTACATATTTGCTTGTGGTCACGTAGAACTTGTCCAGCAGGTCGAAGAGTCTCTCATAAACTTCAGATAGCAGACTCACTATAATTTAGCTGCTATTGTCACTCATCTTGTAAATTTCCCTTTGCTTCAGCAATAATTAAGAGTCTTTAACATATTTTTCCAGACTTAGAAGATACAGTGAATAGAGTGTCTGCACTGCTTGAGGTTGGCAGACATCTCTTCCTTGATCTTCTCCCATAGTATTTGCTTCTGCTAGTCGATGCAAAAATTAAATCATATTTTTTGCATAAATAAAGAGAATATCTTTGACAAATTGTGACTCAAGTGCTTGGCAGTGTTCTTGAATGAATTTGCTGAAATCTAGAGTGAGCTCATTTATAACAGGCATGCCCGTTTTAATAACCTGAAAGATATCCTGAGCATACTTTAAAAAGCTTTCGTTTCGCTCTACACTCTTGAAGCGTTCGATAATATTGGCAGAGTTATTGACTTACAATCTCAATTATTTGCGAATTAAATTGCCGCGTACTCCTCGCAAAGCATTCCGAACGCTACTAAAGATTTACAAATTCCAGATGTAGCATTCAAATCGAGATTATATTTTAGAATTTACCTACTTTATGGATTTTACAAGGCAATCCAACACACTTATCAAGTACTTCTAAGCTTAATTTTCACAATAACGTAACTTCGGAATGCACTCAATTATTTGTTTTGTTTGATTTTCAACCTCAGTTTTAGAACTGGTAAGCGCGAATTTGGGCAGGGAGTTGTAGCATACGGCTTACATTTCTGACAGAAATTTTTTTATCAAAGATTCAAACAGAGCCTTAATAAAATTTATTTGCTCTGGGCTGCTTATAAATTGACTGATACAACCAAAGGCATAAGACTGATATTCTTCCCCCATGTGTCTGTCAATGAAAACAGGGAATGATTATCTAACCTTGGTTATTATTTCGCACATTTAAAAGGGCATCTTGTTCTTAGTATCCTTAAGTAATTTCATGAGCTACTCCATGTAAAGACGAGCAATAGCTGTGATTGTACTTTGAATAGACTAGCTATCACTGAGATCAGCACGACAGCAGTAGTTAAGATAGGCATACTCGCTACTTAGTATGTACGCCATATGAATAAGCTTTTAGTTAAAAGCTTAAGTGATCTTTCCTTATTTCTTTGGAGCATTCTTTATCAAATTTTGATGAAAAGTGGTGCGATAGTAGGTAAAGAATTTTAGAACTGCCTCATCGTACACTTCTGGCATATTGACCTGCAGATAGCCAATCAAGGCAAGATTACTAGTTGTTAGTTAGAATTCCTCGATTTCCACCTCTTTTATCTCTAAAAATTTAATCTCATCCTCACTGGATATTTCTTTGATGCTCAATATTATGTGACGTAGCTGACGCTGAAATTGAGGGAAGTGGAGAAGAAAGGCAGACACGAATTTTATTTTAGACTTGGGGTATAGTCCATCAATCAAACTGTTAAGAGGTAATTTAGAGTTTTTATTAATGAACTGAGATTATTTGCTGAACAATTTAATAAAGAAAGATTTGACGAAAGAAAGGACTTTGGACCGATTACTTTGGAAAGCACTTAAGTATCGCTTGCTTTGTGAGAAAGTACTATTTTACTGAAAATATTGGATGCCATCGGTTAGTTACGATATCATTGGCTGTAGAAGATTCTCAAACATTTCACGGCAAGTGACTTAGCAGGGAAAATCAAATTTGAATTTATCATTATAGCTGTAATAGTCCAATGATTCCTTCATTTTCATGGAAAGGTCAATCATCTTTTTTTGCTTCTAGACGAGCTAAGAAGTCGATCCATTCATGCTTTGTATTAGTGATATCAGGCGATCCTTATCTTACATGAGAGCTGTAAATTTAGTCTCATATTGCTTGATTAACTATCCAACTTTATAGATTTGGTCTGATTTTTTGCGGTAACCTAACAATTTTTATCTTAGGTTTGTATGTTACTCATCATAATCCACCTCGAAAAACATATCAGTGCTTACAAGATCTTTTCCAATCTATTATTGAGCAGGCTATAAAGAATAGGATGAAGTATCAGGTAGTCCTTTGAAGACTGGTTCAGGATCAACCATCTTCAATTATCTTATAATCTGCATCTGCTCCTCTGTAAGCCATTCCTGAGTCATACGTATATTGTAGTCAAATGAAATAATAATAATCGCTAATATTATCAATACAATGAGCTGTGAGATAATATCTGAAGAGGAAAATGAAAAAAATATACATTCAACAAATTTTGGGCTTAAGTATACAATCTTCCATTTATATTTACTCCAGGGCTTGGCCTTTGGTTTTTTCTGTTCAATACCACTAACTTATGAAACAGTTCCCAATTATCAGATACTAAGTATGTTTGATGCAGCCGCTTTGCCTTTTAGTTTTAAGTTTCTGTTTGGTAAAATTAATTTTAATTAGCACCACTTCTCTAAAGATTCACTTTTAGAAGATATGGAAAAAGGAAAACATGGATAGTCATTACTATCTTTGCAAGCGCATTTTTACATTATTGTCTCAGCTTTGTGGTGGGAATCGAAGAGTATCAAAAAACTGCAGCTGTGCTATTATTTTTATGCACTTTAACTACTGCTTTGAAAGATGTGGGTTCAGACGCTCTAGCAGTGGAGCAAATCCCAAATGCTTCGACAATTAGCTTAGCCAGCTTTGCAGGGGAGTAGATAGGCAGACTGGTAACTCTTTCCCTTTTTCTAGCTGTGATATCTAAAAGTTATTGGACATAGTATGATATTAAGGATGGAATAATGAGTCCAGCTACTTTTATGCAGATAATTGTAATATTTCTATTTCTTACAGGAATAGCTATTCACTTTCTATATAAGGAATCTGGTATATTTAGATTTATCTAGATTGTCAAGACTCTTAAACGTAGAGTAATACACCATCAATTTGGGAAATATTAAAACACTATCAATATTTTATCCGACCAAAATATAAACTTTGTCGCCAAATGTTGGTCATCTTGCTCATGAATCATGGTATTTTGTACTTCACCTCCACTTTTTCAATCTAACTAATAAAGAAAGGCATTTAGCGATAGAATTTAATGTTTATTGAAAACTCGTGTCTAATACCAAATATAGTGGCTTCTCTCCTTATTAGTAGGTACTTAACTGCATCAAATATGTATCTATGTCTCTAAAGGTTGGCTTTTCTTCAGTTTATCTTTGCTATTTTCGCTTATTTCTCTGATTTTGAAGATAATAGCTTAGTAATTATGATTTTTACTTTAATGTATATTATTAGTTCAGTTCACTATTACCTCTAAACTTCCATCGCCAATTAAATATCCAAGGGACCCTTTTCTGGTATTACTATTACTGTCATGCTAAGCATTTCCAATTTTAGCAGAAATACAACTCTTCAAAAATAACTCATTCACATATTCGGTTACAACAATTGCATATATTTCGGGTTTGTTTATGGTGGATTAGTGGTATTGTTGCTGCCGTGGGCAAATCAATGGATTAAACGAGGAATAGCTGTATCAGAGCGTAAAATATAATGATTGATATAAGTTATATAATCTGTATTTTAGATTTTATTGAGAACTATTCTTTAATAATTACCAACAAACCATTTTTACCATTTTTTCCAATTTTATCTTCAAAAAGAGTTGATTTAAGTTTGCGGAGTAAGATCCATCATAATTTTTAAATTCTGGTTGCCATTCTATATATTAACAGATTTTACACAAAAATCAATTTTTTGGTGCCTAAGTGTTGTATTTTTTAACATCATCACTTCCAAACAAAGAAGCAGTCAAGGTAAACTTTTATTAGCATGGATAACTCAATTCTTCATTTCCTCACTCGTAACAAAAGGTTAACTGTTTTGGGGCTGCTTTTAAAAAATAAAAAATAGTGACTGAGGGATTCGAACCTGTCGTTATTGGAAATATAGAATGAGATATCTACTCTTATTTTTTTAATTTGCAATGAGAGAAGTTATCTCCATCCACGTTGGTCAAGGGGGTATTCAAGTTGGAAACGCCTGCTGGGAATTGTTCTGCCTCGAACATGGCATTCAGCCTGACGGACAGATGCCCTCAGACAAAACTATAGGAGGAGGCGATGATGCCTTCAATACATTCTTCAGTGAGACAGGTGCTGGCAAACATGTGCCACGCTGCGTCTTTCTTGACCTCGAACCCACTGTCATCGACGAGGTCAGAACCGGCACCTACCGTCAGCTCTTCCACCCGGAACAATTGATCTCGGGTAAGTAGGATGCTGCTAATAATTTTGCTAGAGGTCACTATACTATTGGAAAGGAAATTGTTGATCTTTGCCTTGATAGGATTAGAAAGTTGGCTGACAACTGCACTGGTCTGCAAGGCTTCCTTATGTTCCACTCTGTAGGAGGTGGAACTGGATCTGGATTGGGCTCCCTCCTTCTCGAGAGACTATCAGTTGACTACGGTAAAAAATCTAAACTCGGCTTTACTATCTATCCATCTCCTCAGGTCTCCACCGCAGTAGTCTAGCCCTATAATTCTATTCTATCTACTCACTCCCTCTTGGAGCACACAGATGTTGCAGTTATGCTTGATAACGAGGCCATCTATGATATCTGCAGAAGAAATCTGGACATCGAAAGACCCACCTACACAAACTTAAACAGACTTATTTCTCAAGTGATCTCTTCCCTTACTGCTTCTCTGCGCTTCGACGGAGCACTCAATGTTGATGTGACTGAGTTCCAAACTAATTTGGTACCTTACCCAAGAATTCACTTCATGTTATCATCCTACTCACCCATCATCTCAGCAGAAAAGGCTTACCATGAGCAACTATCAGTTGCTGAAATCACCAACAGTTGCTTTGAGCCTGCTAACATGATGGCTAAGTGCGACCCCAGGCACGGCAAGTATATGGCTTGCTCAATGATGTACAGAGGAGATGTTGTTCCCAAGGACGTCAATGCTGCTATTGCCACCATCAAAACAAAACGAACTATTCAGTTTGTGGACTGGTGCCCCACCGGATTCAAGGTAGGAATCAACTATCAGCCTCCTACAGTAGTGCCAGGAGGTGACCTTGCTAAAGTCATGAGAGCTTGCTGCATGATCTCCAACACTACGGCTATTGCAGAGGTGTTCTCTAGATTGGACCACAAGTTTGATCTTATGTATGCCAAAAGAGCTTTCGTCCACTGGTATGTGGGAGAAGGTATGGAAGAAGGAGAATTTTCAGAAGCAAGAGAAGATTTGGCTGCCCTTGAGAAGGATTACGAAGAAGTAGGCATTGAGACTGCTGAGGGTGAAGGCGAAGAGGAAGGTTGATTAAGATGAACTATTCTTCGATATTTAATTCGCAATTATCATATTCCTTAAGTTTGAGTTCTATGCCTCAAATTTTAAAATATTATATTAATGGGAGGATTTTTCTCATCAATGTGGACACGAGTTTTCAAAAGTAACCGCAACTATAACATACTGATCCTTGGTTTGGCCAATGCCGGCAAGACCACTCTTCTTTACCAGATGTAGCTGTCAATTGAAAAAGATCAATGGGTAAGGCCGTATAGACCACACCGACTATAGGTAGTAATGTCGAATAAATCACTCATAATAACGTTCAGTTCAGCGCCTGGGATCTCGGGGGTCAAGAACGAGTGCGTAGCATTTGGTCGACATACTATTCAAGAACTGATGCCGTTCTATTCGTGATTGATAGCACCGACACCAAGAATGATATCATCACTAAAACCGAGCTCTTCAAAATTGTGATAAATTAGGTACTAAATCAATTAAAAAGACCTTGAAAAATGCACCTATTTTAATTATAGCTAATAAGCAAGACGCAAAAGGAGCCATGACTGAAGAGCAAATCACTGAGCAATATAGCTTGCATGAGATTAAAGATCATAGTTGGCGACTCCAATTATGTTCAGCTTTAGAAGGAACAGGCATCAATTAGGCTTTAGATTGGCTGACTGAACAACTTATCAGGCTATGATTGCGATTGTACATTCGATAAAATGGATTGTTGCAATAGTTAATTTTTGTTTGATTATCGGGTTGTCTTGGTAGTCGTCCTTTTTATTATTCATGAATCTGGTCCATTAATCATTGGACTGGTGTGAAATCAAACTTCATTAAATATTTTCTAATTTAAACAGAAGACAATTTGTAAAGAAAGCATTATTTTTGATGAAGTCATTTATAATATATGATAAACAAATCTATCCAAGGAAGTTTCGAGCAATAGACTTATTATCGAGATAGCGATAACAATCAGTATCCCCCCAAGACTGATCTTAAGATCATTAACGATAAAGGAGTTCATACAAGTATCCAATTATTGCTCATACTTGTATTGCTAATAGTATCATTTGCCTCTGTCTCAACCAATACTCATTCACTTAATAAGCATCTCAGATACTTGCGCACTTATTTTAATCTTCATTTGCTGGGGAAGGACGATTTAGGTTACTATGAATAGGGTTAAAATATTGACTAAAACGACCGATAATATATTTTACTTGATAAGATGAGGAGTCATTTGTCAAAACTGATCAATGCTACGAATATCCTAAAGTTAGAGGGAATTGCTGCATTTTAAAAATCAGATTCAGACTATATGTTGCTCCTAGAAGTTTAATTCAAAGATAATAGTATAGAGATAAAATCATTCTCCACTTTAGAGTAGGCTCTTTAGTATTTTCATAATCTTGATCACTAATTCATGCGCCCATTTCTATTGCAAGCAGAGCATTTTCGTATCACTCTTCCCTTCGGAAGTAACAGAATTTTAAACAATTTTAAAATGGTTGCTGAGTATACTTCTCATAGCTACCTTATGGTGGACGTTTAACTCAATTATGAACACTCAGCACAGAATAATATTCAAGCTTCCATCTCCGCTTTAAGAGTTATTGAGCAGATTTTAGCATCACTGCTTTTCATGATTTATACATTTAGATTATTGTGGTCAAGGAAAGATGGTGCTGAGATAAAATTCAGAGGCTGGTTAACCTTTTTAGCTTTAATGAGCCTCATTGTTCTTATAAGTGATCGATACACTTCAATGGCAGCATGCCTACAACTTCTACCCATCTTTGACTTCGAAAACATTCCAAAGAATGGTTCAAAATCATAAGCTATCAGTTTCAATCATCACTTAAGTTATTCTATCAAGTTGATAGGTCCTGTTTTTTTATCAGTTTGCATTTTGCTAAATGGATTTATCTTTTATTCGATGCTAATGTATCCAGGCCAATATTTTGATAGTTATACACTTGGCTTTTTCTCCTACATATATCAAATGTTTCAAGTTGGTACCTACTAAATTTTTATATAGCTTTAGAAGCATGGTCATTTTGCTTATTTACTATACGCTCTGTTATATTTCTATATCTTTGAGGTGGGCAATTCGCTGGTTCCTGCTCTATTCTGCATTTTGATTCAAATGAAAATAACAGAGCGCGATGTTAAGAGATATACTCACTAATTAGTTAGTCATGCACACTGCCCTAAATGTGATCATACTCATGGGCACTAAATGCAAATGTAAATAGTTATCAATAGCTCTAAACTTTCGCCACTTATGCTCAAACCCAATAAATCCTCAAAGTAGAACCGAAAAGATGAAAAGATGGTGTTGCTCATTTAAGAAGAGGATGCAAAATCATTGAAACTACGTTATCAATATAAAGATGTTCACGAACATTTAGCAGGCTACTCAAGACGAATTCAATCTTTGACTCGTAGACTGTCTATTAAAGTGTAAAAAAATAAACATAAAGACTGGTTGAATTAGTGTTTAATAAAGATAGAAAGGTTTTCTCATGCCTGATTACCGTTATATATCATAGTTTAACCAATTCGCACTTATAAATTAGGATAAGTATTCCTAAACTTTATTTTAATAGTGATTTTCAATTCACCACAGATAATATAATTTAATCAAGATGTTGGTCAATCTATTCAGAAGAAGCATTCTTTCCGCACAGATGAAGCCTATTGTATTTTTCAGGTTCGGCGCTTAAAAGGAAGGCGATGGATAATCAAAAGCTCCAGTTTAAATTACGAAATAGAATGCTCAGCTAATTATTGATAAGTGGGTCAAGGAAAATAAAGTCGTGCTTTTTATGAAAGGAACACCACTGTCTCCTCTGTGTGGATATTCTAACTTCGCAGTGGAACTTCTTAAAAAATATGGTAGTTTATTCATAAATTAGGACTTACCGAATATAAGGCCATAAACATACTGGATAATCCTATTATCAGAGAGGAAGTTAAGGTGTATGGCAACTGGCCAACTTATCCTCAACTATACATTGATGGATAACTCATCGGAGGCAGCAACATTTTACAGGAAATGCACAAAGACAAATCGTTGCAGACCCTCCTCAGCAAAAAGGGACTTATTTGATCATCTGTTTATCATCATTTAAATATTTAGATATTCATAGATTAGTTTGCGTTACAAATCAAAACAAGACTACGCCCAACTTGGCAGGATCTTCTAATTTACGGCAGTTCATGATCCAGTTGTACATGTAGTAGTTGAGGTTGCCATCTCCCATCTGGAAATGTAAGTCTTCGAAGGCACTACTATTCTCCATTATATTCAAGCAGTTATAGACGTCAAACCCTTAGTTTTTGGCTAAAATCAGAGCATTTTTAATTAGATCAGTGTATTTGACAGTGGTTGCAAAATTATAGTATGAATAGCAAGCCTACTTTAATAACAGGATACATAAAGCATGTCATGCTTAGGGTTATTCATAACATGAGAAGGAAGGGAGTAAAAAGATAAGAAGTCAGTCACTTTTGTTTTCTTCTTACCATGCTACATTTCAGTCTTACTGATAACATATGTGAACACTATTTTATCCCTGGGGAGAAAATAATGCTTGACTTCCTCATCAGTGTAGTGAAATTTGACGACATATTTCCTGAGTTAGTATAATTATACGATAATCCTTCGTTCAGTAGTTGAGAAACTCCGAAAATATCACTCTTGGTCATAGGGCGCAATTATCCAAGCGTAAGTTATTCAGGAACGCTATATAGCTTTTTAACCATAGCCATAGTTTGGTTCGGTCCCAAAGCTGAGAATTTAACTTCAATCAACTTTTTAGGATTGAGTGATCGGTGATAATATGTAGCTCGGGTGAAAGGAGTTGGTAAATTTTTACCAGAAGTGTAGATCTAAATAAAATTCTAAATACTGCTTGCCATTTGTCTCGGAGATTAACTCTTCTCGTTACCTAAGAAATTAAGAGAGCCGCTAGTTTATTAACCCTGTGAGTTTTATGAACGCAAAGGAAGTTGATTTAAGCCATTTTAAGTTTGTCATCTTCAACGAGCACTGTCACTGGAACTCCTGTGATAGAAGCCACAAGCTATTTATTGTGATCTCTGACTCCAACTAACCACTCAGGTCTATATCCTGGAGGAGTGAGAGCCCATTTTAAAAATTCCTTAGAATAATCAAATCGATAGGTATTATCGTCATCCTCAACGTAATTATTGGTGAGCAACTGATAGAACTAAATAATAGAATGACTACTTCCTCGAGTTGTCCCTCATGATTAACGTCGATTTCACACCAATAAAGATCTTCCTTCGGCAATTTAATGCCGTCTTTGGGGACATCCTTGACTTATCTTTTGCCTTCAACATTACCGGAATGTTGTTATTTATCATCCCTGAGAGTAGGTCTTTAATCCCAATAATCATGTGGTTTGAGTAGATCTTCATAGTATTGAACTAGTTTGCGGTCAGGACTAAATAAAGAGAGGTCTACTTCTTTTTCTTCTTTTCTTAAATCAATTTGACTATCATATTCTTTTTTCCTTCTAGATTAAATGGCTGCTTGCCATCATCTGGGTCTTTCTCCATATCTACAAGTATTATCAAATTAATATGATTTTTAAAAGTAATTTAAATATAAGTCTTACATTATTTCGCACAGATTTATCGATCATCATAATTTTGGATTGTTTAAATTTTTAACTAAGAATTATCCAACCTTTTTTATAAATTACAGGGTTTCACAATATTTGTCTCGGCTGACCTCGTTTGAGTTGTGCACTATTAGCGCTAAGTCCTTCGTCATAAATCCTCTTTCAACAGTTTAAATAACACTTCTCTACAAAGTTTGAGCAAAAATATGCAACTGAGAATTGCTGTCCAACTTTGCTCTGTGCAGGAGCCCTCGGGTCCAGGCGAAAATAGATGCAATCGAATTAGTGGAAGTTTCTTTTCCTTGTTGCCAAAGTCTGTAATGCCTTGTAACTGTTCCATGTGCAGCTTCAGCTTCAACTGATCCATCAGGCGCAAGTAAAACCGAAGTCATCAATCCAAGTGATCCATAGCCTGAGTTATACAATATTTACCTTGAGCCACTGTATCACTCTGAACATCCCCATCATAATTTTTGCATGCCCAGACGAATCCTCCTTCTGATTTGACCATATAAGCAACCATATCGTCGATAAGCCTGTGCTCATACCAAATTTTCTTCTGCTTAAAAATCTATTTATATTTTTTATTGTAGATGGATTCAAATATATCTTTAAATCTTCCATCGTACTTTTTCAGAATAGTATTTTTAGTGGTCAGGTAGAGGGGATAATTCCTTTGAATTGCAAATTTAAAACAACTTTCAGCAAATTATTCAATGCTATCATCAGTGTTATACATAGCCAGACCAATTCCTTTACCCTCAAATTTATACACCTACATGCGTTATTCTTTTCCACTTTGCCCTTTGAACACAACCTCAAAAGTGCCCGGTTCATCGACTATGAAATCAGTTGCCTTATATTGATCTCCAAATGCGTGCCTTCCAATTATGATAGGCTTTTTCCAACCGGGAATGAGTCGAGGAATATTACTAATAAGAATGGGCTATCTAAAAACAGTGCCGTTGAGTATATTTCTGATGGTACCATTTGGACTCTTCCACATTTTTTTTAGCTTAAACTACTTGACTCGCGCCTCATCAGGGGTAATTGTAGCGCATTTGATGCCAACCTTGTATTTTTTAATAGCTTCAGCAGCATCAATGGTCACTTGGTCATTAGTGGCATCTCGATTCTCAATGCTCAGATCGTAATACTTAATATCAATGTTTAGAAAAGGTAAGATGAGTTATTACTTGATAGCCTTCCAAATGATGCGGGTCATCTCATCTCCGTCCATCTCTACTACTGGAGCAACAACATTGATTTTAGCCTTTTACATTCTAATTATTTAATAAGCATCAACATAGATATGATAATATCAAATAGCTCAAACAATTAATGGTTGAACAAATTACTACCTTTTTTCTCTCAATTGAAGTCTATATCTTGATTGTCAGCTTATGTAGTTTACTTTAAAATAAATTTCCTCTTTGTACTAACGTTATCGAGAGTCCTTTGATGATGATGCCTACTTAAAAAAAATTCTTTTCCTGTTTTTTGACTCTGTTAAATTATCTCTACAAATATCATTTTGATTAATCTTTAAACTTTCAAAACTAAATGATTGTTGAGAGAAAATCCACTTTTTTAACATAAAATTTTATATATTTATTGATGAGAATCAATTTTCTAGGCGCGAAGAATCTTTTAAACAATCAAAAACAGTATCAAAGCAGTGGTTAATTCTAACAAAAGCAAAATTAATAAACTCTTATCAACAGTAAGGTGAAATCTTTTTCCACCTCCAAAATGCCAAAAGAAGGATATCACTTTCGATATATTAACCCTACTGAAATTAAAGAAATTAATAAAGGACATCCTCTTAGTGTACCAAAGAGAGTTATTACGAGAGGAAATAGTGAGGCAAGTCGATTTGCTCAACCTGTAACTAATGAATAAATTATCAAAGGTAATTATTTCCTTACTAAGGAGAGAGCTCTATAAAATATATTCCATACGAAAGAAAAATTGTATAATATGAAGATCGATCATTTGTTTAAAAGGTCCCTATCAAAAGAAAAGTCATCAAGTACGAGGAGAAACGGGTTATGGAGACTGTTCCTCGTGAAAGAATCGAGCAAAACTACTATGCAGTTTAAACAAAAGTTCAGTATCTTAAAGAAATCGTTCCATAAAAGAAGATAGAAATGGTGCCAGTGCAGCGAAAAATAAAAAGATATGATTATGTACCTGTTGAGAGGTAATTATCAATTAAAGCAGACAAATTGTGCACTATCCTTCCAATGATGATGTTGTTAAAATAACTCGTGAATAGAGTAGAACTATAGTCGAATATCAACCGGTGTAGCCGAGTAATTAGGATGAGTTCGTGAGCATCAATTCCAATCAAATTTATACTTACACAACCAGACGCAGAATGAGAGATTATCACGTCGGGCATGGGGATTAGAAGCAATCGATATTAATTTCCAGATCTATTGTTGGTCCGAGTCCAAAGATTGAATAAAAATAGTTAAATAATTTTAAGAATGATGATAATTAGGCTTCATTTGTAAGCCCTTAAAAAGGTAGCAGATAAAATAAGGGGTAACTGACTGCAAACTATCTTTTTGTTTAAGGTAAGTTACAATCGTAATTAAATGTGAATAATCTTAGTGAAAAAGCCTCTTTTGAAGTTTTATAGAAATTCAGCGATGAAGAGCAGAAATTAGAGCCAAAATAAGATAGCGATGCAATTACAACCGAGAAAACCTATTTAATGTCCCAAAGATAAGTTGGTGACTCGATCATAATCAAAAGGGGTGATGTAAAATGAGATTATTATTTAACCTTAACTGATAGTGTTACGAGTATAAAATTAATATTATCAAATAATGTCCTTATAAACAGTAACTTTGATCATGGAGACGCAATTAACTCTTAAAATAGTTGATCTCTAAAACACCAAATAATTCTTTGGTTTAGCTTAGAGGATTTTATATGAAAAGATTATATTATTAGCATAACTACAATCAATGGAGCAAGATATTATTATCAAATTCTGTGTGGTAGGGGAACCATCAGTCGGAAAAACATCCATGCTTTACCAATATGTTCATCATAAATTTGATGATCAGGTTAGACCTACTATTGGCTGCGATTTTTCGACCAAACTCAAATCAAGCATCGAAGGTAAACCTGTTCGATTGCAATTATGGGATATTGCTGGGCAAGAAAGATTTAATGCAGTTTCTAAGATGTATTTGCGGGGTGCCTTGGGTATTGATTGTAATAATAAAGGATGCATAATTGTTTGCTCTTCGGACCATCCAGGCACCATATAATAAACACTAAAATGGAAAAAGATTATCGCAGACAATATGGACTTCGGATCGGATGTGAATATTCCTTGCCTATTAGTTCAAAACAAATCAGACCTCATCAACAATGAACATCCAGAAATTTATCAGACAAAAAAATATTTAGAAGAATTTTCAAGGACAAATTAATTTTGTGGATTCATGCAGTGCTCAGCTAAAGAGAATAAAAACATAGAAGAAATTTTCCAGGCTTTGCTCGGTACCGTTCATAATATTCAGATGAAGCCATTAAGAGGAATCTAGTAAAAAGCAGTTCGCCAATCATTATTAAGCCAACATCTGCTCCTAAAGTATCTGGAAATATTGTTTTGACCAAGGATTCAAGCCCAAATTATTAGAAACGTAAAAAGGATACATGTTGTTGACTGAATTTATTATCTTAAGCATGATTATTAAACACAAATAGTTATCATATATTTTTATATTTTACTATTTTTGGTCTATTATTCCTCTGAAGGATACTATTAAAACAAAAATATTTCTATTTGGATTATTCATAACTCTATCAACCATATTAATTTATATTACTTTTGTTAAAGTTTAGTTATTTAGAGTTGACAAATTATTTATTTATAGTATAACGATCACATGAAGTCATAATATTATCGGGAGGTTGATTTTGATACCTTTCCAAGAAAATCAACTTATAATCAAGAAAATATTCGATCAACCAATCAACAAATTACCCAAAATAACATTAATACGCGCCCACGAACATTTAAGTCAGAAAAAAGAGATGTAAAAAACTCAGTAGACATGATGAAAAAATCAAAACAGGAGACTTAAAATCGAGCTTATCAAAAGTGCCATTCAAAACGTCTATTAGCTCCATAAAAAGAAAATGAAATAAATATCGAACATAATAAAATCCATCAAGGTTCTTGCTCCTAATGTGAGATCCTGCGGCAATAAAAATAGCGATGCTTGAAGTTAGTGCGCATGTAAAATGAATAATAGTTAACTGAATAGAAGGAAAAGTACATATCGATGTAAAAAAAGTACCTTTTGAAAGAAAGTTAATTTATTAATTTAACCAGAGAATATCATAATCTGCTTGATATGTGCGAGCAATTGGAGAAAAGCAATGCTTCTCTTTAGAAAGAGGTATTTGCGGCAAAATAAGCAGAGGAAAATTTAGAGATGGAAATTAATAAAATTAGATGCTAGGGTAAATTTTAGCAGGAGAGATTGAGTAGGTTTGAGACTATACTTAATATGTTTTTAGAGCAAACTAAATTGATCATTAGATGGGCCAACATATTTGAGAAAAACAAAGATGGATTACCTCCTCATATTTTTATGATCAAGTAGGATATTCTTTTCAGAAAACTTGATCTGGAAATATCATATAAGGAGGCTTTGAATTTCAAAAAATAATTGGCTTCTGATTTTCAAGGTTAGTCGGAAGATCTTTTAAATTAAAGTTAATTTATAGGATAAAGCTAGCAAGTCGAAAGCGAAAAATTTATGAAATATTTGAAGCAAGAATCAGGTATGCTTAAATCCACTGCTCTTAATAATGGTTCGGAAATCAGAAATGACAGCTGCTATTTTGATGGCTACAGCGTCAATAAATAAAATACTGATTATTCTAACAGGTTAACGATTCATACCATTATGCAAAATAGAATTAGTGAGACTAAAACCAAACAAATCATTTAAAATACACAAGATGAATATTTTAGACTTCTGCTCCTACAAGCAAAAACGATAGAAGCCAGTCGCTAGCTGAGGTATGATTAAAAATTTGATGGTTATGACTATAAAAGTAAACCTAATGCGGAGCACCTGAGTCATAGCATTATTTGATCATTAATAATTGTGAATTTATGCTATCAAAATATTAAGTCATCATAAATATAGGTGTGCTGCAAACAAAGTCTCGATTTTTATGCTCAGGCACTAAAATAGAATCATTTATTCTTTCTTGACCTCATCAAGCTCGTCGATTATATCAAAACAACAATGTTATAAGATAGATATAAAGGTAGTCTCTTCGAGGGATAAACCAATAAAGAACATTGATGCAGTAAAATACATTCTAAAGTTTAATAGGCTTGCAGTTTAACTTCAGGATAATAATTTTATTTGTATCCTTTTATAATTCTGTAAAATTATTATTTTTCATTTTTAGCCACTTAAAAATAAAAGGAGAAAATAATTTTCAAAACATGAAATCGATTTAACAACAAAATAAATTTTACACTTTTTGTTATATTAATAATCGATGCTGTCATAGAATGTGTTTCAGAATTAAGTTAAATTTTCAGATCATTTCAATTCATCATTTTATTGATTTTGGTTTATACGAAATTTTATGTTACCAGTTAAAAAGAATTAAGTGATAGTTTGATCACTTATTTTAATATTTAGATTACTTTACCATTGCAAGAAAGAAGAAATCTATGAATTTCATACATTTCTTTTTTAAAAAGAGAGATCAACAATTTGCTTACAAATTTATTTTTGTCAGGTAGGCTTATATTTTTATATTTCAGCAGAAATCATTCGAAGATACTTTTTGTTGATAGATATATCCGTAGTTTTGCTTGTCAATCCTTCACGATGCTCAATTTCTCAGAGATGATATATCATTTTGTATAAAAGTTAATTAATCGATTAAATTTATTATTTATTGTCCTAAACAGCCTATCTATCAATGGGTTGTATTATAGAAAGCACATCAAATATAAATTCTTTGCCAGTAAAACCAATTTAACAAGAGCTACCTTCTAGAAAAGAACTATAAAATCAAAATTAAATCAAGGCAACAACTACTATGATTGCAAGCAAAAAAGAATAGAAATAAAAACAGCAATTACTAAACAATGTTACTTAATTCGAATAGAAGATTTAGATAAAGTAGAATGAAAAATTATAGTCACCAATGATAAATAATAATGACGAAGAGGAAGAAAAATAATACTTGCAAATCTGCTATTAAAAGGCTGCCAATCTATTTGAAGGTATGAAGGAATCATAGTTTGATTTAATGCTCTAATAAATCAAAAAAATCGATCCTTCGTATGACTATTGCAAAGGATGGGCTTCTAAAGGTACAAACAATTATATTCCCCATCTTCTCCTTGCAATCATTTGTTACATAGAAAGAAATTATCAATAAGCGGAGAACCATTCACAAAAATGCATATAATTAAATTCTAAAGCTTTTAGAGCCTGTAATATATTAGCAAACTGTTATTATCAGAAAAAAGAAATATAGAACGCAAAAATTTGGTATAAAAAATGTGTAGAGATCAACCCTAAATTTTAAACTCCATACTAAAATTTAGGTAAACTTTGTAAATAGTAAAAGCAATATTAAGAAGGACTCCATTGGTATTTATAGGTAATTGAAATAAATCCCAAGAAAGAAAGAAACTATTTTTTAATCGGAGATCTTTACTTTTGCATGGAAAATAGCGAAAAAGCAATTGAGTATTATAGAAAATGCGTCACAATAAATTCCAAACACGGCGAAGCTTGTCTTTATTTAGGTGAATTATATAGAATTAAAAAGAAATATGATGAGGCTTTGTTTTGGCTTCATAAAAGTTAAAAGATAAATCCAACCAATCCACAGTGCTGGTTATTACTGGGCTACACATATCACTATGATAAAAATTATGAGGAAGCAATAAAATACTCGTTAAAATGTTTTGAAGCAGGGCATAAAACTTCAAAATATTGTAATTAGATTGCGTAATTATATTTTTAGTCAAAACAATATTAAACATCAGTAAAGTGGTATGAAAAGGCAATTGAAGTTAATCCAAAAGAACCTGCAAATTATTATAATATAGGAAAAATTTATCGTGATTTGAAAAATTATAAATAAGCTGTCAATTGGCTTAAAAAGCGTATATAAATTGATAGTATGAGTTCAGAAGCTTATTTATTATTAGGAGTGAGTTATGAACTGCAAAAGTAGAATCAAAATGCAATTGATGTTTATTTGAAAGGAATTGAACTTTTTCCAAAATAAGCCATTTTCTATTCACAATTGGGAGGTCTATTGAGCAGCTAAGAATATATTATATACTGTAAGAAAGCTATTGAAATTAATCCTCAAAGCGATTTAGGGTATTTGAGTCTTGGGGCAGCCTATTATAAGATCCAAAAATATGAAGACTGCATTATAGAATTCAGAAAATGTATTGAAATTAACCCTAAAAATCAATCTGCTTTACATCATATTGGAAATACTTGCTATCAAATGAAGAATTATGATTAGGCTATTTTCTGGTTTAAGAAATGTATAGAGGCAAAACCAGACTATCGACATCCTTATAATGGATTAGGTCTAGTATATATGTAAAAAGGATAGTTTGAGTAAGCTGTAAAATGGTTTAAAAAATGCTTATAAATAGATCCAACTATGGAGAAAGCCATGTATAATATTGGAATCAATTTTGCTCAACAGAATTAGTTTGAATAGGCAATAATTTGGTTTTAAAAAGCATTAAAGCTAGCTCCCAATTAATCGCGAACTTATGATTCTCTAGGGACTATTTATTTCCGTTTAGATAATGTCGAGAAAGCAAAATAATGCTTTTAAAAATGTCTGCAGCTCGATACAAAAGATGGGACCTAGTATATTGGACTGGGCAATATCTACAAATAATAAAATCCATAGCTTGCAATGTAGATGTATAAAAAATGCATTTAATTAAATCCAAGATAATTTAAGGCCTATTTTAATATCGGACAAATTTATATTGATAAGAAATAATATGAAGAGGCCATAATTTGGTATAAAAAATGCTTGGAGTTTCACCCTTAAACATAAGAATCTTCCTGTCAAATAGGGTAATGCTATTATTTTCTGTAGAGATATAATGAAGCGATTCAAGAAATGGAGGCTAGTTTAAAAACATATCCGAATAGTGTGGAGCTTCATTTTGCTTTAGCGAAGATATATTTTAAAGTTCAGAATTTTTCACTGTCTTTTCAAACTTTCTAAAAAGCAAAAATTTGCATGAATGAGAAGCAAAAGTCTCTTATATTTTCAAAAAATAGGGAAAATTATATCCAAACCTAATTAAAATAATTTTAAAAATAATATGACGAATGGAAGGAAATAATTAAAAATAGTTACTTAAAGGAGGAAGACAAAAAATCATATCAAATCATGAGGAAAAAATTTGAAGACAAATTTGTCAAAGTTTTTAAAAATGATTAAACCAAAGAAAGGAAAAAACAGGTTAAACTGTAAAGCGAAGAAACACAACATTTTTTAAAGACAATGGAGTTAATTAGAAATGATAAATACGAGCTTTAAAACATGGTGTAAATTACTAAAGCCGTCAAGCAGATGTACAATGAAGATCAAGGCAAATTTCACATTATTCCGAGATTGATTTGCCAAAGTTTTTGGATTAAACATTTCAAAAACGGACAGATGAGTGAAAAAATATAATAATTAATGAAAAAGATAATTATTAAGCTTTGCTAAGAGTTCCCTTCAACCAGTAAAAAATCACAAGATATCATTGAAATACAGCTGCCTGAGTAATATAGAACGTTGAAGAGAATTGAAGTGAATATTTTTGAAGAGTTTGAATATTTTTCATCTTACGAAGTAGGCTTTCCTTTATTTAGGTTTTATTTGCAGAAATTTAGAAGGTAAATTACAAAGCCATGCAATAGCTCATACCTTTTCGCAACTTGGTTAATAAAATTGCAAAGAATTGCAAAGGAGACCACCCTAAATTTGGACTTAAACTCCCTTCAAAAAAATCATAATGGTTCAAAGTGCTGATCAGAATTTTGTAAAAAATGTTTAAAGAGTAGCTGAAGGATAAGGATAAAAAAATGGAAATTATAAGAAAAATAGATTTGTAGTTACTGGCAGAAAAAAATACAACCATGGAGGCCATTGTCCTGACAATTATGAAAGTTTGGATTGAGGAAATCAATCACATTTTGAAAACAAGAAAATAAATGAAAATTCCAACTAAGTGCTTTTTGTCTGACCTTGTTCGAGGCAAATGCTTATTCAACAGCATTTCTGATATCGCAGTTGCCTCCTAAATGATAATTAAAGAGTGCCACTAAAACAATTTTCAAATATGCTAAATAGACAACAAACTCCACGAAAGCGCTCAGTCTTTTGTTTTTAAGATCAAAATAAAGTCGATCGTTGCTGAATTCCAGTTGGCATTGGTTTTTGATGAAACTCAGTTCTAATTTGGTCACTCTCTCTACTAAATTGAACGGTCGCCACTGGGCACAATTTTTGGAAGTTATCTCTTTTTATCGAAAGGTGTTAAATACGATATGATCGCGCAGAGCAGTGATATTCTCAATGAAATAAAATTAAAGAATACGGGACAATTTGATCACCATATCCAAGTTCTCATGCAAATTATTCAGGATTTTGAAGAGACTTCAAAGTGATTTATATTCACCTTAATTTGTAAATTACATTTTTATTCTTACAACA
>Ga0302188_10000093_pt1 | contig 67039 bp, 38 predicted proteins | sample II_Bog_E2_1_FD_198783 | JGI IMG/M metagenome (GOLD analysis project Ga0302188, IMG submission 198783) | Peat permafrost microbial communities from Stordalen Mire near Abisko, Sweden - II_Bog_E2_1 | ecosystem: Environmental > Terrestrial > Soil > Wetlands > Peat | place: Sweden: Abisko... | reverse complement strand
CTGCCAAAGCTGAGACTAAAGAGGCAACTCCAGCTGCTGCTTCAACCACTGCCAAAGCTGAGACTAAAGAGGCAACTCCAGCTGCTTCAACCACTGCCAAAGCCGAGACAACTACTCCTGCTGCTTCGACTACCCCTGCCAAAGCTGAGACTAAAGAGGCAACTCCAGCTGCTTCAACCACTGCCAAAGCCGAGACAACTACTCCTGCTGCTTCGACTACCCCTGCTGCTTCAACCTCTGCCAAAGCTGAGGCAACTACTCCTGCTGCTTCGACTACCCCTGCCAAAGCTGAGACTAAAGAGGCAACTCCAGCTGCTGCTTCAACCACTGCCAAAGCTGAGGCAACTACTCCTGCTGCTTCAACTACCCCTGCCAAAGCAGAAACTAAAGTAGGATCAACAGCTCCTGCTGCTTCAACTACTGCCAAAGCCGAGGCAACTACTCCTGCTGCTTCGACTACCCCTACTGCTTCAACCTCTGCCAAAGCTGAGGCAACTACTCCTGCGGCCTCAACTACTCCTGCCAAAGCTGAGACTAAAGAGGCAACTCCAGCTGCTGCTTCAACCACTGCCAAAGCCGAGGCAACTACTCCTGCTGCTTCGACTACCCCTGCCAAAGTTGAAACTAAAGTCGGATCAACAGCTCCTACACCACTTTCAGCAACTCCTGCTAAAGCTCAAGCAAGTTTAACATCCTCAACTCCTTCCCTTACTACATCAACTACTCCAACAGCTTCTCCTACAGTGCAAATCGTTGATGGTGTTAAAGTAGGATTTTCGTCAACCGAAGTCCTTAATGCTAAGGCAAATCGTGCTGGATTTCCCAATTCAATTGATCCTCTCCCTGCTTGAGGTTGATATATTAGGGCCTATATATTTTAATAGAGTTTTCTTAATTAAAACAATATTTACTGACCTAATTATATAATTCAAATGTAAATCAAAATTCCTTTAGATAAACATTAAGATAACAATTCAGTTTTCAGTCTACCACGAAGGAATAATTTCATTTTTGGTGTTATCGTTATTTGCTTGCAAATTGTAATGTCAATCATGTACGGCAAATTCATTATAACTCCCACAAGTTTTGTGAATGTAGGATCAGTAATAACTACTATTCTTGTAGGTTTTCTGGTCGCTGTAGGTATCTTCGTAATTATCTAGGCTTTGGGCTGTATTTTTCTTATCATCAGCATCTAGCTTGGAGTAGCCTAGGATTCAATTTTCTCATCATAGCTCTCTGTATTGAGCTTTACCCTCTCGTGAATGCTTTTTGGATCAAAGCAAAAATATTTTAGAGTAATCTTTATCCTGAATCATTCTCAGGGCCAAAACACAACCTTTATCTGGGAAATAGCATTGGTTTATAGCATAAAGGCAATACTATAACAGGCGCATTAAGATGCGCTTTGTCGTTGATAATTGCTTTCTCTTGTATAATCGGCAGAGCAGGAGCTCTTGAGTGTCTGTTTCTGATAATATTTGGAACAATTGGATTTTAACTTAATCGTGAGATTATTATGGGCATTGGGCAAGATTTCTTCGGCACTTTTTCTATATTTGCATTTGGAAGTTTCTTAGGGTTAGCTGTAGGAATCGTACTTACTCTAAGAAACAAAAAAATATAAGATATCAGCTACGAGATTAAATTTACCGGCTAATGTTCAAGTGTGGCAATTTCTAACTTCGGAGCTCTTCTAATTTTTGTATTACTACCCATCTTGGCCTATGAAGGAGACAATTCGAACTTTATCTCAAATTTTAATCTTTATATTGGTCCTCTATCAATTATACTTTCAATGGGTAGCGCAGTAATTACCAGCATCAGCTGTTTCTATTTTGTCTATGGGCTGTAAGGGGGGCTTAGAGTTAAAGATATCATGAATGGGGTTATCGCAGGAGGAGTGATCTGTGGGACTGCTTCCTTTTATATTACCACTCCTGTTTTAGCTTTAATTTGTGGAGCGGCTGGTGCATTTATACAGTTTATCTTTTAGCATATAATTTAACCAAAAATTTACAGTAAAGTTGGAATCATCACAACTTACTCTTTTAGCTTATTTGGTATTCAATCCTTTTTAGGTGCCATATTCGCAGCAGGTTACAACCACAGAGTAGTCCACCTTCAAAGTAACAATTTTATCTATGAGAATGCTCTCTCTTCTCCCGGCTCCTAATTTTCAATTTACTTCATATCAGCTGGAATGGGCCTTATATCTGGATTAATTATCGGGACTTTAGTATACTGCGTTAATAACTATAAGAGTCACGAATTTCTACATGATAAAACTTAATGGGTTTCGAATGACGGAATAAAAAGTTAAAAACAAAAGCAAATTGACATCACACAAATGAATAAAGACCAAACTCAACAACAATCTTCATTTTATATGCGAGACCATCGTTTTGAAGGCTCGCCGATCCTCACAGCAAAGTAACAGTTAAGGCAATCATAACTTCCACAAGCGAGTTTGCCGATTTAATAATCAGTCCATGAGTAATAATCAGAATCCATTGAGTTCGATATTGCATAGTTTTTGCAGGTAGTAACTGAATGATAATTTTTTTTCTTGTAAAATAGGTCATACACATCAATTTTAATGAAAGAAACCAATTAATAATTTAAGATTATGCGATGATTTTGCACCATTTTTGCTCGGAGATAGACGATCTGGACTCCCTGATTTACTTTTTCGATTCTTCTGCAGCATTGATTTAAAATTTATTTTGCTCCGGGGAGGGGAGGGAGATTTTGGGTTTATGAGGGGCTAACTTTTGTTTTCAGTGTTATTGTTATTGTGATTTATCGAAATGACTTCATTAATACGCTCATTAAATATCTAATTGACTTCATTAGTAAGCTCATCAAAGATGGTGGAAGTGGCTAGTCTGGGATTCAGATGAAGTTTATTTGCAACCAGCAGCTTTTTAAAAATTATTCTTTTGTCATTTTTTACTTATTTTTTATACGGTTTGACCTCCAATGTTAAAGGGGCGTAGTTAAAACAATTTGAACTTTCTTGAAAGTTGGTTGCAGGCTACTAAGTTTATTAGGGATAAAAATGTATTTATTTTGAAACAGGTGGCTGAACCATTCTAACTTATTGTAAATTTATTAGGGGTGGGGAATGAGAATAAAATACATTCTTAAACGAATTAGGCCCATCACTAACATCTTTGGCTTTATTTTAGAATTAGTCATCAATTTCATTTTTCAATTCAGAACATTATTCAGGAATATCAACCAGATGATCTTCAGGAATTTATATCAAATCAGTCCGAACGTATCCTTTATTCTCTGGTTAATAGTGCAAGCTTTAGGATGGTTTTTATGGCTCAAAATATTATCCTGCGATTCGATTATCATTGGATATGTTTTCATTCATTTATTGATTTTGATCTACCCCGATTGATCGACTTTAAATATCCTCACTTTATAATTACAAATGATTCAATTAATTCTAATTCAGGCCTGATCGTATTTATTCTGTTGGTAACTGACCATTGAAATTAATTCTATCGATAATTATTGATTCATAATTATTATCTACCTCCTCATTGACTGATTTGACAAGGGTTTCTTCATTTTGCTGGTTCTAGCTTAAATCTCTCAATTTTGGGTAATTACTTGTGTCTTCATTAGTATTTACTTATTTGTTAATACAATGTTATTATGGCTTTAGTTAGCTAAACATTAGCGTTAAGGGTTTTTATATATTTGGATCAATATTAGTTCCTTCGCAAATTATTGCCTATTTTTAACTGCTAAATAATTTTGCTGATATTTATTCCTCGATATTATTGTCATGGTCAGCAGGTTTACTTTTTTTTCTCTTGTGCATAGGTTTCTTTTTTACTATCTATTGTTCTATATGAGTGCGATGAATAAACATTTCATCTAAAAACTCCATTTTTTTCCTTTTTAATTGTGCTATTCTCTCTTTATGATGATACTATTCCAAAAATAGGCCTCTTTTTTATTTACCAACACTTAGTTGACTTCTTTTGTTCGGCTCTTCCTCCAACAATCGAACAGGAGAGTTATTTAGCGATCCATTTCTCGATCTATTAACGGTAATGGTGAACTGCTCGATATGTTTGATGTTCTAAGCATTGTTATCAATGAGATGGTAGAGTGAATTTATATTTTGCTTTTCCTTAGCCCTACTGTACTTGGAATAAAAGTTCAATTGCACGGGGTCATCTTTGAGCATCCAGATAAAATTAATATAATTTAAATCAGCCTATAACAATAATTCATATCACTATCACCAATTCCTCGTTTTTACGTTATATCTTCAGACGAGATGTGTCATACAGATACTTCCGAAAATAGGAATCAGGATGGGTATCAGATTAGAAGTTATCATCGATGTTGTCCTCAAGAAATTTGTTTAGATGTTTGATGCTCCAACTGTAGAGTTTTCCGAATTGATTCACCTTTCCAATAATTCCATCTGTATATTATTTCGAATATCTGTACAGAAAAACATTGTCAGAACTATACGGATTTCTGAAGTTATTCTTTATATAGTTTGTATGAGGCCTAAATTTTTGTTGGCCTCGAAAACCACTCATTGACCAAATCCCATAATATTCAGGAGCAGATTGGGGTCCATTTCTAGAATTTGCAGCTTTTATCTATTATTACTTGCGGCCAAGAGTATTTTTTAGGGAGTCCATGGCTGCGAGATAGGTGTCTTTTTTGTTGGTCCATCGATCGTCAAATACCTTAAACTGCTTCATCTTATTCTCAGTTTATTAATAGGGAGACGTTATGAATAACTCGTACTCATTAAACCAATCTTAGAATAACTTTTGATTGGGTTCTGCGATGATAAGGTTGTTCTCGTAAGCAGATAACCACATCTTTTTAGTATTTGCCTTTGAATCGTAGTTGAACTCAAATGGCTGTCCGAAATGAGGATGAAAGAGCATAAATATCTTTGGGAGTTCGCCATAGCGGTTAAAAATAAACTGGGAGGGATATTGTCCGATATTGATCAGCCAATCAAAATTTTAGATAGCAAAAAAAGACACATCCATGTAAACTCCTCCGTACTTAGCCACCAAAGCGATTCTGTAATAGTTTGATTTAAGAGGAGCGAAGGTTTATATTTTCCTGGAATCGGCGATATTATCAATCCTTTCGATGGTTTATTTTCCAATATAGCTCTCAATGTTGGAGTTGTTGACCATTTTGATTTAAAATCCCACTGACACAGCATATTTCTTAATGTTTTATACACATAACTTATTCGCCAGTGTACTTTTCTTAATGCCCTTATCCCAAAAAAGCCACACTATTTTAGGCAGGCTCTACCATTTTTTAGCTGTTGTATTCACCACTGATGTTTCGTATAAATCGTTCCATACGAAGGGATAATCTCCATCCATGAATAAAAAACGAGCAAAAAATGATTCTGGGTGCATGTTATAGTAAGGGTTTCCATTTTTGGCTCCTTATAAACGGTAGTTCATATGCTCCTCAAAGAGCATTGATACCACGTAACGAAGAGGGCCAACAGATTGCTCAACTTCCTCCAACGTATACTTGGCTAAATTTTTATACACTTTTTCTTCAAAAGCCCTCTAGAAAAATGCCTACAGTTTATTGGGAAAAAATTTGCTGTTAATTGTCAACAGTCCATAATAATCAATTGAAAAGATGGTTTACCCTTGATTTCCGATATTCAATTCCTTATGCTTCTTTTGCAAGACAATTTGTGAGGCCAAAACCAAAGCTTCCTCATATGGATCATCTCCTACAATTCTTCCTGTGTTTACAGTATGCTAGGCAATCCATTCTTTAACTTTGGATGGCTATTTGAGGATGTTATGAAACCACGAGATAGTTTCTTTTAAGTATTCCCCTTGAGGAATACCAGCAAAGAATATTTGAAGCCAACCAGGAAATAGTATCATAAATTGTTATGTCTAATATCTAGTCTTCTTATTTTATTTGTTGTACTATGGTCCATAATCCAAATTAAAAAAGCCAAAATATTGAGCCTTAGCCTTATTTTTGAGACTTCCCCTATTGGCATAAACATTGGAGTTGATTTCTTTAAGCCATTCTAAGTCCTACGTAAACATCATATTCTTATCAATGATGATTCCTCCTTTTTCAAGTAATATTTCCATCATGATTATCTAAATTTTAACTTTATCTTTCAAATCTTTTCTATCATCGCCAATTTGAATATCTTTTAATAAATCAGTAACTTTCTTTTTTCTATCATCAGGAAGCCACTGGCCATAATTGCCACTGTTGACAATGTTCAACTCATATCCACTCTTTTGAGAAAACCACTTGAGGTTGGCCAAGCATCGTTTTATAAAATAGGACTCTGCCTCAGGTGATTAAACAAAAACCCACACGTATTTGGGAATAATAAAATTTTAGGTCAAGACTGTATCTATTTCTTCTATCTACTTCTTATCATTGCTTAGTATCTCAATCTGTTAATTTGTTGGTTATTTTCTAAGCAATTTCTTGTCCTTGGACTGTTATTCCGTTGGTTGCACATCAACAGATATTAATTTATTTTCGCTACTTGCAAATTGACTGCCCTTTAACATGCTTATCAGTTTTTTTGTGACTGCTCTCTTTTGGCTTAAATCATAAGCCAGAACGCCTAAAATAATTAGTAAACCAAGTATAATGATGATGCCAACTACATTCCATAACAAACATTTTTTTAATATTTTCCCTTACTTCTTCTTCCTTCCCTTATGCTTTGAGGGCTTTTTTAATATTGCAGTTTATTAATAATCCTCATGGTGTTCTAAAATAGATTCTTCGTTAATATGTTCCTATCCCTCCATATATTCGAAAAAATAGTTTATAGGAATAATAATATAAATTCAGTAGATCGATCAATCAGAATTAAATGATCTGAAAACAATATAGAGAAAGAGATATTTATTTATCATTTAATCAGCCTATGCTTATCTCTAATAGAAAAAGTATGCTTCCGACTCTTTCTAAAAGCAATCGCTGACTATTACTTAGCAAGAGCTTCTTACTCAGACACAAATTTTAAATGCTGATTTTTAAAATCAGTTGGAAGTTCCTTTAAGACCCATTTATGCTTCATCAACTCAAGGGCTTAAATTCTTCTGTCAGGATTCCTAAATAAAAGAGTTTTCTACCATTCTAAGCATTGTCTAATAAAATCCACAAAATCCTAGTCTGCATTTTCAAGTGCCGCCGACAGTTCTTTTGAGGCCGGATCAGTTCTCTTCTCATGTTCCTTCAGCATCCCATGATTATCGAAGAACACAGACCATCTTTTCGAATTCTATCTGTAATATCCTAATCAGTACTGGTATGATGTCTTGAGGTGGCAGGCCAAGCACCTCAATGATCAAGCACATCTGCTCATGTTAATTTTATCCTCCAAATAGCGGATAGCCTAAGTGTAGTTATGCAATAATGCACCCAAAGCTCCAAATATCTATTTTGCGATCATAGGGAAGACCCAAAATGACTTAGGGCGCCCGATAGTATCTGCTCTGAATATAAGTATAGATGGTTTAATTTTCGAGACAGCTGGATCCGAAATCTATGATTTTAATGCCAGACTTATTCATTTCCTTAAGTAAAATATTTTCAGGCTTTAAATCAGCATGAATTATATTATTCTGATGTAAGAAATGAATTCCATTCAGAATTTGCAGAACAAACCTTCGAATGAGATCCAACGGTAGTCCATAGTATCCATTGCTCTTCACTAGTTCATACAGATTAAGAGATAGCAAGTTGAAGATCATACACTGAATATGTCTATCCTTACCGTTCTGTTTCTAAAAGAGAAGTAATCTTTCATCTCTATACAATTTTTAGAAGAAAGAGGATCTTTGCTTTTGACAATATTTAATATTTTGATTTCTATTTTAGCTTGAGTCACATACTTCTAGTTATTCTTCACCATTTTTAGAGCCACTGCCAGTCGATTGTTCTTATAGTCAATACATTTGAACACCTGACCGAAGGAACCTTCGCCTAGCAGGTCAATAATTTCATACCTGAAAGAAATATGGTCTCCCTTTACCCAAGGATAGCCTTCATTTTCAGTTGCCACTTTACTCTTTTGTACTTTTTATGTACCGAATAGCTTTTTTATACAATTCTGACCGTAGTAGTAGATCTAAGTGCAGCGTTAGATTTATTCAAGCTCATAAGAAGTCAAATTGTGAGTGCCCCTCAGCACTTGTGAAGGAGTTAAGTAGTTAGCTGAATGATGAACGTTGAATGAACTGTTTACAATAAGACGAGCTGCATTTTTATCAGCCAAACTTTGCCCAGAGCCCCTTTTCATTCGATTTGATTCGCGTTCATAAATCTGTCGAAACAATCCTTACTAAATTTAGATTTACTTGGTTTTAATTTTTACGGGGAGCGTTCTTTGATGTTCTAATTTGAAAATAACCGATTGAAAGTTATGACTTCATGGTCATGCTCGTGCTCAGGTTACAATTTTTCTTCAGTAAAGAATCTTTTTGGTTGAGAAATGCGAGCTTCCTCGTGTCTTTTTTTCTCCTGACTCATGAATTTCTGATGAGGAAATCGTTTGAAATATGGCAAATAAGTTGATTTATTGGCATCTCGTGAATACTTAGGCGAAGAGCCGAACAATATTTGTCGGTAATCCTTATTGGCCGAGGGAAACATACCCTAAATAAATTATAATCTCTTTAAATAAGAGTAATTAATCAATCGTCTTTGATTTTAATTTCCAGTTGTCGTAAATCTATTGATTTGTTGTTACTCCTAATAATTATTATGCTTTGTGGAAAACTACTTAGATTCAGGAGATTTGCAACACAAGTTCATAAAGTTATCGCCGAACCCGAATCGCACACTCTCATTGATCCGCATTTCTTTGAAAAGAAAGATATCATTTCCAGAGTGCAACAGTGGAGTGCCAACAACGCAACTTTAGGCGACATTTAAAGATCCTTCAAAGACTTCAAACGTAAAGAGTGTGCATCCAGGTATCTGCAGCTCTACAACAATCTTATCGAAACAATATAGAAAGAGAATTTTAATAAAATGTAAGACATGCTGTCTCCCACTCTCTTTAAGGTAATGGTTTCTGCAATTAGTAAATAAAAAAATCGATAAAAGATCGTGAATAGTTGCCGTATTACTTTGTAAAGGCAAAAGAGTGCGATTTGGTGCAGGGTAATGGATGAATAACTCAGCTCGTAGCTATTCTTAGAGTTTAATAAAGGTGACATCGACGAATAAGTGGTATCAGCTGACTTTCCATTATAAATTTGTAGATGGCGATTCTGGGTACCATGTGCTGTAGCGGAATGACAAACTGAAATACTTCAAATTCATCAAATTTTATCTATGATATGTAATTTAACAAGCATGTGATTGGTTATTAATATTGGTATTAGTGTTGATGAAATATTTGGGAGGGTCGGGTATAATATTTATAGATTACATCATTTGTCAATTATAGTTTAAATATTATAGCAAAGAAGTTCGCATTTCATGCAATTTAACTTCAAACGGCCTCAAACTTCCAAAAGCGTCTCCACCTTCTATAAAGATAAGTACAGATAAAAGTCAACTCACAAAATTTAGACGGAAACACCTGTCATTACTTAGGCAAAAGATAGTCAGGTCGAAATTCATAAAAAATGGGAGTATGCTGCATAAAAAATCAATAAAGATATGATCATACAGCGGATTCTGCATTCCAATGGGTAACCCTTCAAGCTACTGTCTAAGATAGGAGGAAAGGAGTTTAAAAGTCAGCCTAAACTCACCCAAACTGAGTAAAATACAACTAAAACTCGGATTAGAATGACTTCAAAGTAAAAGAAGAATAGGTAAGTCACTAAATAGTCGCGGTTGATAATTTAGACAGCATAGCCTCTTAAAAGATCGCAACCAACAGCTTAAACCCGTCTGAAGCGTAAAAAGCGAAACGATAACTTCCGAATAAATGCTCCTCTCTAAAAAGAATTAAAAACAACTAACATCTTCTTCGAAAGTCCAGTTATAAAGATTGGATACAACATGCAGTTTTAACGACATCTGCGTTTTCATCATATCGAACATATTCGGCCTGATCACGGAGGCACTATTTGCCGAAATTCTATTATCTTCTTTCTCAAAGACGCACCTTTTAACCCCAATATTATCAGTGAAAAGAACGAAGCCACTCCCATAGCACTTAGCCTCTTTCCTGAATTTTTTGATTCCAAGTTATCAATATCTCATGAGAAGAGGAAGATATACCTGAAGAGGATGATCGATAACATGAATGGAACTTATGATCCTGAGAGGATGAGCGCAATGCCGAAATATTCTAATTACCCTGCTTTCAATTAGTAGCAATACTTTAAAACAGTAAAATTGCTGATGGTGGGAAACGAGGCTAATTACAAATTGTAGTGGATTTAAAACATCATAAAACGATTAAGGATAAAGATAGACTAATCTGAGTTTGTACAGTTACTGCATGAGCAGTGGTAGTTTTTTAACAGGGGCAATGCGATGTGCACGTTGGACTTCATGCTCAAGGACCAAAAGATTATGGATGATCTCAAGATCAGTCCGTACCTCAATACCAGAGTTATCACCAGCAGGAACATACTCTACCACGGTGGATACTGCAAGTCTATTTATGAGTCATGGAACAACTACGTCGACAATTCGAAGAAGAGATTGGCAACTCGCATGCGTAAATATAATCCTATAACGCAATCAATATATGGATGGTATATCCAGTTTGAAGATCTTTAGCTTTACTAAAACTATTTTATGGGTTTACTGTAAGAGTCCATCAACATTGATCTTTTCCGCAAAATACAGTTGGTCAAGATCAAGTATGCGAGATTTGTATTGCAGCATATTTGGTTTCGAGGAGTGCTTATGATCTATCATTTCAATAGATATATGATGAAGAAGGAGGGGGAATACGATCACCTCGTCAGCTATAAGGATATCCTCAAGAAGTATATTGAAGAGGCCAAGAAGAGAGCGAAATAACTTAAGAATAGTGAGGAAATCAATAACTTTTATATCAATTTTTATGATAACTTCATCAGCTCACTTCATAAAGAAATGAACATTCACTCCATTGAAGATCTCAAACCAGCCTTTTCACCTGAAATATTCGAGACATCTGTACTTAAACCTGAGTTAGGTAATCTTTCAGTCCTCCTGAACATTCAGTTGGGTAAAACTATCTAAAAAAGTTTTTACAGCTTAAAGAGGCAGGTTCTGGACAATCCATAGAAACCAATCCTACGTTTATCTCTGGTAATCGATCGCCAAACAATAAAATTTCTATAGCAATAATAAGACATTCTGAACAGTTTCATTCAAATCATCAAGGGCATCATGCACTTTACCATTGAAGGGTTCACCATCGCAGTCAATTGTGATCTTCCCAAGGAGGAAAAGAAGAAGCCTGAAGGACTGGTAGAAAAATAGTCATAAAATGCTAAAGCAAGTTAAACTCCGAATGATTAAGTGGAACGCATACGTGAGTACCCTGAAATATCTTACGTACATGAAACCAGCAGTTTGGAAGAAGAGAAGAAGATAAAACTGCGTTACAAGACGGGCTTTAATTTCGATTAAGATATTAAGAGCATGCTATCACGCGTGAAAGACTACTATCGTGAGTGCTTCAGTATCTTAGATTAGTTCTAAATATATCTACCTTTTATAAAGCTAACAACTGCCCAGAAGATCTTCAATTAGGTTGAGAACAGCAGTGTAGAACAAACATTTCTCCGCAATCTTAAAATAATTGCGAAGTACAAGGATTCGATCCGCAGACTCAGCAAACTGGCTCATATTAACATTTTTGAGGTTAATTGCGAAGTGCCAATAAGAATACTGCAGGAGCGTATTAACTAAATTGAATATATAATGGAGCAGAACTACATGAATATTATACACGATCGTATAGAGAGCATGGACTCTGAGCTCAATAGTCTCAAGGTGAATATACATAATTTAACAATATCTTTGGGCAACGTTGACGATGTAGAGGACAAACTTATTGAATTTAAGCAGCAGATGAAATTGCTCCATGGGAAGAGCATAAAAATAGCTGAAATGGTGATGTTCTGCCTTGACAACAAGCGCAAGATTGATACAATAATCACATGCTATTGCCAAATAGTGGCAAAAAAACAGGAAATACACCGTGACATCGATAAAATATTCAACAACATTGAGCTTAAAAAGCCAGAAATAGAGGCAGAAATGGAACAAGAAATAGGAAGAATCATTAATAGTATTAACTCAGTGCTAAATCAGATCAATGAACTGGAAACAACCTGTTTCGAATTTGCCAACCTGCAGTAGTATCTTGTCAATCTAAGACAGGTCGAATCACAAATAAGTTAATTATACTTAACCGTCTGCAAAGTCCAATAGTGTTCTCGCAAGATAATAACATCTCGTCACAATCTGTAGGAAAAGATCAGTTACTTCCTGAAAGAGAAGGAGCGATTTGCGCTTATCATCTAATATTGGGAATCTTTCTTTAACTTTGCCACTTATTACAAATAAATTTCGAAGATGGAGATCTTAAAAATTAATTATGCTGAGTTCATTGTCAAGATCGAGGAGAGCGAAAAAGTAATTGATAAGATCAAATTGATGGAGGAATAGTGGTGGGACAAAAGCAAGGACAAGTCACAGTGGAAACCCATTATTCATCATACCCATGAGTACTACAGCAAAAAGTTTGTAAATGAAGTCCATCTCTGTCGCCTACTACAGCAGCAAATGCAGATTCTCACTAACGATAAGATAAAGGACAGACACTGGCAATTTTACGATTTGTAGTAATTCAATCATATAACATTTCGCGAATTGATAAAATTGTAGACCAACTACAAGTTTGAGCAGTTATCAAAGATGAACGAAGAGGTCAATTTCGAATACGACATCTATCTCTCTTATTAACATATAGAAAAATAAATTCGGAGCCATCAACTACTCATTGTCGATCTTAATTGCAGCGATGTGCTCGATTTGGAGAATCTGCAACTTTGCATTGAGTTTTTGTACAATATTGAAATTGATATTGAGAACTTGATGGCTAAGGATGTTAACTCATACTATGAGACCGAACTTAAAGAACTACTTAAACTCACACAAACTACTTATCATAAATTGCAATAGTGGGGCAAGTTGGAGGAGAAATACATTCGATTTCTAAAATATCACATCGTTAACGAGGATTACGAACGAAATCTATTTGATAATCTGATTGATGTGCACCGGAAGCTGGTCAAGAGTTACGATATCGATAACTCCATTATTTTTATTAGCAAAAATATTGTCATGGACAGTTACCTCACTCAGATAGAAGAATAGCTCCAATAGCTTGACACTAAAATAAATACTTACCTCTCCACTATCAGAAACGAATATCCTAGACTTTATCTGCTCACTAATTAAGACCTTTTTAATTTCATGAGTGCGGGATCGGATATCGAACATTACTTAAAGAAGTGTTTTACTCACATTAAGAGTTTTGTTATTCGAGATGGATCCATAGAAAAGGTGGGGACGGGAAGAGATTTGTCCTTTACTGAACCCCTCTATATTCAGGAGATGATTGGAAGGGTTAGCACGTGGATGAGCACCTTAGAAGAGATGATCAAGATAAGAATGAAGGAATTTTATAAAACTAATCTTATTTTATCTGAGGGTAAAAGTGCAGTTGAACTCGAGACCAATTTTTACGAGAAGTACCCTATACAACTGGCTGTTCTAGATTAGTTTTCTCGTTTCACTGAACTAACAGAGGATGCCATCAGCAATGGTAATTTGAATGCAGTAACAGAATAAATAGAAAGCAGAATGGAGTATCACCTTAAAGAGAAGAAATAGACTTGGAGGATATTGTTATTCATCTCTTTGAGGAATATTGTGTGCAAATTAAAACAAGAGGAAAGTCTTACCATCCAGTCTTTCCAATGGACCAAGTACCCTCGCTTTTACCGTAAAGTGAATCAATTTTAACCCAAAATGGCTATTCTCAATCAGGAATACGTCTATGGTTTCAATTTTTTGGAAAAGAATCAGTTAATTTACACTGATAATGTGCTTATTGGTAACTGTTTGGTGGGTTCCTCAAAAACTGGAAAGACTTCTCTCATGAAATACTACGCTTACATTTCAGGACAGGAGTTACTTATCTTTGATCCTACCTCCATAGAAAATTAAGATTCAATAACAACAATGCTATTGAACTATTTCAAAGTCAACATATTTGCAGGCAATTGGCTGTATCTAAAAAGGGTCGACAATTTGGAGGATGAGCAACTCAAATTGGCAGCTGAGTGCCTAATCACAATTCAATAGAATCTCAAATTGCAGAACAGCAAACTTACATTGAGCGGACAGGTTATTCAGCTCAATAAAAACTCAAGAGTATTTATGAGTATTTCCAGTCTCGAGGGAAAGTAACTCCCTGCACGACTGTGTAATCAAATGCGAGCAGTGTGGATCTCACCGCCAAGTAAGCGTCAACTATTGGAGTACTATTTGCAGTCGAAGTGTGTTAACAACATATAGATAGGCAAAATCTTCAAATACTGCAGTTGGCTGGACTATCACTCATAAATGTAGCTTGAACTTATTAATTGGATTCGGCAAGAAGAAACCATTGAACTTTTTATTAGCAGCCTTTTTTATAAGAGACTTAGTGATTGGTATATATTTAAGGGAAGTGAATGTGCGACATTGCTGGAGGGACTCAAGCGTGAGTAGTATAAACTCAACAATATTTAATATAAGGAAGAGATATTTAATTTGCAGGGTTAAATCAATTTGCAAAAGCACAAAAGATTGGTAGTATATGGTGAGAGCAGCACTGGAAAGACTTACACTATCCTAAACTTGCTAAAGAACAGTCATTTCATAATAATAGACGCTGAAAGCTATCTCAATATTAATGAATTTTATCAAGTAGTGAAGTGTATTCAATCCACTCATGTCAAGGCAACTTATATTGTTCTTAAACATGCACTACCTTACTATGACCTCATCAGATAGTACCTCAGCAGCTACCACGTCATATTGATCTAAAATAATATGAACTATCTCCACATGGGATTACTTTATCAAATTAAATTGGTTAGCTACCACCAAATACTGAGTAGAAGCTATGTAGAACAGCAGGGACCAGGAGACTACAATAGCTTACAATTGATGCTGCCTCGTTTCTTTAGCGAGGAGGAACAGACAACGTAGCTTTATCAACTTCTAGCCGCCTCCTCAACTCTCTTCATCAAAATCATTAATAAACTTGTCACTCACCTGACTGAACAGTAGAATATCAACCAACTGCACATTAACTTTATTCATATCGTAAAAGCACTCATCAATTAGGAATATTAGATATCTATTTCTTATCTCTTCGCTGTCTTTTGGTCATATTGCTTTTGCATTGAGGAGAAGAGACTTGAAGAAATACTTAAAGAAGTTGTACCAGATGACACAAGTGCGAGAGGTAAGTTCCAAAAGATCAATTTACAGTCCACCAGCAATCTGCTTAGAATGACAGCTACCTCTTACAAACGCCATGAGGAATCACTTATTCAATTGATTCACGAAGTATTTACCAACAAAATGGTACCTTTAATTGAGATGATTCCTCTGAAAAAGGGTAAGTTCATCACAAACTTATAAAATAACTGCTTGGTGAGTGCAGTGAGGGAAGTGTAGCTAATCACTGGTCGTAAAGTGACCATCAAAAGCAACCTTATCTATAACATCAACATGATTCGCTAAAATTACAAAGGGACTATAATAATTAATAGTCGTGATTGGCTCACCACAATTCTCACCTGCAGTACTACATCTCCTAACTTAAAATACTACAATTTTGGTGGCAGCTAGCCCTCCATAATATTTCAACAGCTGTTTTATAAAATAAAAAGAGAGGGCGTTTCATATAACTTCCCTCAGAATACTTTTGTGATGATTGATGATGTTTATTTATGCAGCGACTAGAGTGTCAACAAACTTAAAAATTTGGTGGATTATAACTTTACTATATTTATGAACGGAGGGGGAGAAGCGAACATCCACGCAAATAAATAAAACCTGAATATGTATAGTATATCAAATGTTACTTTCACCCTCGGCAGTAAATAACACTACCCCACCTTTAACAAGGGGCTCAACATAAGCATTCAAGATACTAATATAAACACCCTGTTCAATGAGTATGTACAAGCTTTCTGTGAGGGCTATCTAAAAGTAGACCGCTCTGTTTTTTGCCTATTAAATCTCAGCAGCAACATCAACAGGATTTACAAAGAACAGCAAGAAGACAGATATTTTTGGTTCAAAAATCCACTTCTCTTATTGCAGCAAGCAAGTCTAACCAACTTAACTTAATTTGTGAAAAATTATATAAACTATCTAATTGAGATACTACCCGATGAGAAAACTCCCCTCATAGCCAATATTGGACTGATGTAGTTATCCCCTGTCTAATAGCCACAGCGAGTGTCATCGTTAGTTATAAACACAACTGAAAAGTATACCAAGTTCTATAATGACAGTGTGCTCATCGATTAGTTGATCAGCGACAACTAAATAATGGAGGAAATCCAATCTAAATAAATCGAATCTATCTTCTTTGACAAGTTTATTAAGAACTACTTCACGGCTGACATCCTTGCCAATGTAATCAAGATTAATAACTATATTCAATACCATCACTTGCTCCTACTCTCAGAACAGGCCTGCAATATCTAGAGGATCATTAGATACGTGTGCAAAATCAATCACGTGCAGTTCATTCAGGATCATCGTCGTTTTTAATAGGTGTTTCGCAATAAGAATATTGGAGCCATTCTGTTTGTTGATTTGGACCAACTCTCGTAATTGTTTATTCAGCAAATTCAAACTGTAATTAAGTCGAGAAACAACGCCGAAATATATGATAAACATTTTAAATTAGTGCTCAAGTGCAGTTTAAATTCAAACAAAACGCGACTTCTTTTATAGCGCTACCCTTTCCTCAAAAGTCATTTTTTGACCATTATTCTCAAAAAATGCGGATCAACGGAAGGGACATCTCAGGGCGAAATAACCTCAAGCAAAAACATAATTTAGGAGGAGATATAAGGAGATAGATACATCTATAAGTTGGAGCAGTTGACCCAACTCTATCACCTCGATAGCAATTTCAAGGATGAGTTCATGCGCATGTTCTAACTCAATCGTAAGAGATAACTCAGCAAATTCCAGTTCTATCGTAAGATTACTTCTGAAATGATAGTGAACATCGATTTAATCAATAAGAGTATGGAGGACATTCCCCAGATATTGAGTGGAGTTACAGAGAAATAAGAATAAATGCAACACAACAAGAGAAAGAGCAATGAAGAAATGGACCAACTTAGAATGATACTTTTAAAATGGGAAGAAAATTAAAAAGCCTATGGTGAACTCGTCAAATATAGATATGAAGAAGAAGAAAGTAGTCTGGCTAAACTCAATCAGGCCACCGCCCCCATTTTCACTCGTCTGGATAAGATATAAAAGAAGATTGAGGCCATTTAAACTATTTAGTTTACTCGTTTAAAAAATAACCTTCGAAACAACGAGAGTATGTCTCTGACTCAACCACTGCATCAGATCCTCGTATATCTGTTCGATAAAACATAAAACATGAACAAAGACAAGGTAAGTCAACAGATTAACACCATTATGAATAGTCAACAAAGTCTAATCCACCATCTGAAAAACATACGGAAACGGGAAGATTATGAGTCACCTATGCATCGCAGTATTTCTCACTCAGAAGAGACCAATGACAATAAGCGAATTACAAGCGCTATGAACTCTAATAAAATTAAGCACTTTACTTCCAAAATGGAAGAGGTCACTGATAGCGCCAAAAAATATTAGAAAGTGAGTCCTGTCTACAAGCCAGTCATCGGTTGGTTGACCCAATTCCAAGCCATAAGCCAGCATCTTAAAGAGTACTACGATAAAATCGATTAAATAGACAGCAAACTGTATGCATCACTCAAAGAACTGAGTGATAAACATGGAGAATAAACAAATATCCACAATCAGATGAGAAGTAAATTATAGGTGATGTAGATCTATAGGCTTTGATAATAGACAGTGAGAACAAAATAAAGGAGATAAAAACAAGACTAAAGGTCATTGACAAAAACTGTAAGGAGTTGGAACAGTAGGGAGGCAAACTGCTCCGATTGGAACAGTTCTACTCGTAACGTAAGGAGAGACTCTCACGAATCATCAAATTACTTGGTGAGTCGTAATACATGAAGAAAATCTCTTCTTCCGTATCGCTGTACTTTAAAAATATCTAACGCATCATATTTGGACGTACCCTTGTCCAGTTATCTCTTAATTAGTGGTCGCATATGGATAGTGTCAGCGATTATGAACTCATTAAGGGCATTTTTACTTTTAGAGTCGAACTTTTTGCCATGAAGGAAAAGTGCAACATTCAGAACACCAATAATTTCTAGGAAGTTGAAGTCATCTATAACTTGCTAGAAGATAATAACAAAATGTTAAGTTTAATAGAAGATAGGAATGGACTCATCAAGAGCAAGCTCGTCGAAATGGCGGAAAGCAGAAACTATCACATAAAGTAGTTCAAATATGAGACTTATGATCAGATCTGCAAATACATCTCGACCAAGATAGGGGAGCTCGATCGAATGGTCATTTTACACGAAAATGTTCATCACCTTGAACTACATCATGTCGAAAATTAACCACACCTACATGAGTTGATCCGTAGTGCGATTCAAACCCTGAAATCAGCAACTGGTAAGCATATTATCTACATTGCTAACTATATCCCTCAAATTAGTTCTGAATTCTATTGCCATGCGCATTTTGGTAGGATGGTTGTTTCCAGACAACGATTCATTTCAGATATGTGCGATGTTCTCAATGTTATGTTGCAGCGAGAAGCGATAATGGACAGAGAGAACTAAATCAAGAAACGGAGAGGGGACATAGAGGTAATAATCCGTGAGCGCAACTCAAAGATGAAAGAATTAATGAGTAATATCGAGATATTATCCACCAGTCTTTCATAAGAGTTCAATTATTAATAAAAGAGTATGGTGAACATATAGAGAGAACGTGATCGCTGCTAAAGTTTATAAAACAATCTGCTGAACCTATTACGTCTGTAGTAATAGCTGTAGGTCATGCAGAAGTACAGCACAAATTTCTTCTACCAGCCTGTGAGTAGCCGTGACATTATTACTAAAGAGTTATAGTGCTATTACTCTCTCTATTTCTACACGGACTATTTTAATAATCACACAAATAATCAGTTCTTTACCTATAAGGAGTTTTACTATGAGTGGCTCAACTTGATGAAGAACATTCGGGAGGAGTTCATTGCTTATTTCACCAGAATTTAGACAAAGCCAACCATCAACTAGATTATTATAAGGGAAGGTGGAGAGGACAAGAAAGAATAGGATATCCACATCACGCCTGAGGAGAAGGAAAACATCATCATCGACAAGGTCATTAATCCTAGTTTCAGAAAGCATAATTCAGAAATATTCAATATCGTCATTGAAAGAATATGCAAAAACACCAATTGGATTGAAAAAGTTTCTTTGATACAATATATGCTAGGAGCATGCATCATTATTTGCTTGCCCAGTCAGGAACCAGCACATAAGATAGTTATTGACATTCTTTATAGAGAATGCGTTCATAAAGACTAAATTAATGGAGAATGTGTCAAATTACTTAAATTAATGGGAAAACAAGTCTACCAGGGTTTTGAAATTAGAATTGAAAAGCTGATTGGTGAATTCATGGGAGAAATATTATAAAACAATGCTGATAAATGTAAGCTTGGCAATGAACTCATAATATTCGTATATCTATATATGTGCATTATCTGCGACCAGAATCACCCAAAGCCTCTGGAGTTTATAACCAAATTTAGCTAGGTGCTAGCAGCTGGCAAATCAATATACAGTTAAAAATATCATTTTGTCAAGTTGATGGGTAGTATGAAGTTGCAGAATTAACTAATTTTAAAATTAACGCCTCCTCTCAGCTTGAGTCTTAATTTCTAAACAAAACTGAACGAGAGGTAAAAGATACTCACAATCATCGAATAATAGAAGTACTTGATCGACGATCTTATTTAAATTTTAAAAATAAAGACTCTATCGAAGAAAAGAGAAATGGTCAGCATCCTTTTAGATCTTAAAAATAAGCATGAATTGGTCGATCAGCTTAAGGATTACTATAAATCAGTAAATAGCAAATACTGGGTCTACCTGTCAAACCTATCCGTAACGAAGTAAAACTATTTGTAAATTCGTTCTTTGCTGTAGTAGATTTTGCAAGAGCTGAACAAACTGCCTAACAACCCCTATCTACGCATATTTATAATTTTAAACAGACAGGAAGAGAATGAATATTCCCTCTATTACAACAAGTATGAAGTCAACAAAATCAAGAGCTATCATAAGATTAGTAGCGATGAATATTATCAAATAATTAATCAAATCACACTGGATGGCCTCTATGAGGAGAAACAGTATCAAAAGCAAGATAATTTGGGAAAGACATTCATACAACTTTTAATGGGCAATACCCTAAAAGAGGATTAAGACACTAGAGCCTAAACTAGTCACAGACTAGGCAATGCCCTAATATATTACAAGAGCATGATCAATAAGTACGGAATCTTGAGAGAGGAAGACCGTAAGATATTCTATAAGACGTTTATCAACGAAATACTAAGATTAGGTTACTTGAAAGGGGAAGATAGCTAAAATAATTTCTATCAGTATTTAATTCAATTCTTCAAGCAGATGGCTCCAGCATCTCTCAAATCTATTCGAGAAAAGATTGAAATTGGAAAATAGCTTGCAAAGTAAGGCATATCCAACAGAAATATCGTGCCTCCATAGGAATCAGTTGCTAGAGCTAAGGACTCTTCTCCTGCCATATTAGACCGCATCAATCTACCTAAGATAGAGGAATACTTCAGGAACATTAACTCTTAATTTGCAGATTTACTTCGCAAATAGATACTGATCAATAATAGAATGCTGGCTGAAGAAACAGTTATTTCCAACATGAACAATATTAAATGTGTCCCTGCCAGTGTGATTAGTCAGTGCATTCGTAACTACCACATCAGTTGCTCTATTTCGCGTGATGAAAACACTCCTCTAAGACCAACTGTGGATTGCATTAAAAGAAAGCTCCCTCTCTTGCGACTGTTGAACAGCATAAAACTTAAGGAGATTTGTAATAATAAAAAGGTTGACATACTCTCCAGCCAATAATTCTATATTTTCATTTCGGCTTTTATGTATAAAGAAATACAACAGTTTATGGAGCAGTTCAACTCAGGGCAAATTGATATTGAAAAGCGATGCTCAAGTAGCGGAATTGGTCAATTTGGAAATTTTATCAGTACTCGTGACTACGTAACCAAAATGAAGATTGTTTTAATTGAGGTGGACTCTTATCTGTAGTTGAGCATAAACGAGCGAGAGATCAGTAAAATAATGCTGGAAAAGAAGTCCATTGAAGGTAAATTCGCAATTGCAATTCGTAAGTCTGCTCTTCAGAAAATCAATGACCTCAACTGTGAGTAGTAGGAGGTAGATAAGATATTATAAAAATATAATATGAGTCTAATGATTGGGGGGGAGATTGGAATATAACTGTCTGATAAGTGATGTCTCTTCCATCTTTAACTCTATATCCCAATTCTATTTGGATTAATTTAAATAAATTCGACTGTGTAAATCTATATTAATATAAATAAAACAATAATATCAAAGTTACAGAGCTATTGCAATTCTACCGAAGGATTACAATTATTTATTGATTTATTGTCATATCTTTAAGGTAGTATTTGGAAACATTTCTGTCATTAATAAATCTTCTATTACTAATGGGAAATATATAGAATAACACTCTTACTATGCACCATAACATTACCTTACCGACTTTCTCTACTCTCAAAATGGAGAGACATATGGGTCCAAGCAAACTCTCCTTCGCCAAAGTTTCTCAAAAATTGATGTAATGCTAATAGGAAATTGATTAGCTAGAGATTGATGAAGAGTGGGATGATACTTATCTCGGGGAGCAAGAGGTCGCAACAAATATCAAACTATTAGAGGAAAAATAAAACAAAGTAATTTAAGACATAAAAATCAAATGGAATTCCTTCATCAAGATGAAGAAGAATAATTACCACGATGACTACGATGTGTTAAAGGAAATGGGAAAAGGAGGATTTGGTACTGTCTACAAAGTTAAGGCCAAATACACAGGAGTGCTTAGAGCAGCCAAAAGAATTAAAAAAACAAGTCTAGATAAAGATGGAATGTAAAGGCTACTCATGTAAATGTCAATAATGGTTGACCTTGACCATCCGAATATTGCTCGTCTTTTTGAAGTCTATGACTATAAGTCTCACTTTGTGCTTATTCTTGAGTTGTGCGAAGGAGGATAACTCTTCAAGAGGATTGCTATGAAAAAATTGACGGAGGATGACATTGCATAGGTTATGATACAACTTTTACGAGCATTACAGTATTTGCACTCAAGGGGGATTGTTCATCGTGACTTGAAACCTTAAAATATACTCTTCGAGAAAGATACGAATACTCTTAAACTCATAGATTTTGGAATAGCAGCTAGGTATAATAACAAATAGCCATTGACTACTCGAATAGGTACACCTTTTTACATCGCTCCCGAAGTGCTGTGTAAACGTTACAATGAAAAATGTGATGTATGGTCAATTGGTATCATCTTCTATATGATGATCAGCTCTAAAACTCCTTTTAAGGGATAGACTGAGATCTAAATCATGCATAACATACTATCAACTGACCCTAATTTTAAATTGCCTTCATTCTTGCAAGTTTCAAAATAATGCCTAGATCTTTTAAAAATACTGATGATAAAAAACCCTGAGCATCGCCTCTCTGCCTTTTAGGCTTATAATCATCCATATATCCAAAATTATCTTGCTAAAAAAGCAGTAAATCTGAGTTATGATAAAGTCTTAGATACTATCTCCTCTTTCAATGTACCAATAAGATAACGAAGTTTTCTAATAGATTGTAAGCCGTTGTTTTTACATTCATTGTTTCGCAGATATTGACTTCGGAATAAAAAAAAGAAATGAAATTAATCTTTGAACAGTTCGACAAGGATCGTGATGGAGTATTGAACCTGTCTGAACTTAAACAAGCATTTGAATCCAGGAAAGATATGAATGATGAGAGAATTGGCTCACTGATGAGGATAGTTGACACCAATGGATCCGGAGATATCGAATTTACGTAATTTATTGTTGCAGCTTTGGGTTCAAAGCAGTACACTATAAATCACTTTTAACAAGCATTTGCATATTTCGACATCAAGCACACCGGTTTTATAACCTTTGAAGAAATAGCTGTTTTCCTTGAAAATAAATAATATTCATAGACTGAGATTCGCAAACTATTCCAAGCCATTGATGAAAACGATGATGGTTTAATCAGCAAATAGGAATTTCTGCATGTTCTGACGAGAAAAGATATAGAGCTGCCAAAGCGAGCCAAAGAGAAATCAACCAAACTTAAAATAGATTGTTCCCCAAATTGATATTTAATATTTTACTTATTTATGAGATGTTTAATTGATTTCTTTCATCTTTGAATTATAGTCATATCATCTTTCAGGGTGGGTTTATTCGCAGATTTATAATTTGAAATTAATCTATCAGTACTGCAATGAAAAGTATGATCTTACTCGCTGTTTTATTACTGGCGTCTGCTGTTTGCTAACAGATGAATATATTGGACTTGCATCAGTCAAAGCAAACAACTGATATGATTAAATCTGGGGATAAGGATCTCCGCGAATCGCGTCTTTGGTTTATTGAGATGTATAAAGTATCTCGGATGGGTTTATTTATCAATCAAAGCATGGTCACTTTGCAAGGAGGAGGCTATACTGCTTCAAGGATATGTTTAGAATCCGCCTCGACTATAGTGGAATCTAGAATGTATAACCAAATTCCTCTGTCTCCAGCACAAATTTTGGGAGATGCTGTGCTGTGCAGCTGTGATACTTTACCTGGCTACTATATAGTAACCAACAATACGAAATGGTACATGAAGAACATCTCAAATTTTGACAATTATGGTTTTGACCCTGCCAAAGTAGTGAAGGTAGACGAGTCATATTTAAATATGTATCCCTTGGCATATTATTTCTGATAGATAAATCCTCTTCGATTTGATCAATATTGTCAAAATTATTTAATGATTTATTAACATCAATTTTTCATTCATAACTTAGCCTTGCTCGAGGATCTTTTTGCTTTACTTTCTACTGGGTTCAGATAGGCAATTCCTCCCGTCTTACTGTAGACATTACCATCGTAGTGACCAAAGTCAGAAGGGGTTCGATATGACCCTGGGCCAGGAACTATGTTATATAAATTATACTATAATTTTTTATAGCATTATATTCTATTTTGCCTACTCTCTTCTCCTTATCAAAGAACCTTTGTCCAAACCCATGAGATTTAGTGATAGTGTAATGTCCACGATCACTTAAATTGTTGATTTATTCGTATTTTCCAGGACCAGGATTTATATTTTCTAAATTGAATGAACATTACTAAACTCAAAGAATCTGGTGGATGTCTTCGGATTAAACATAGTAGCACCTGTCCCTCGATGCTTTGAAACACTGTACCTTCCTCTGGGCGATAGGGCTTCAGGATTTTCATATCTTCCAGCTCCAGGGTTTATATTCTGAGGCTAAATCGACATAGTGCGGTCGATAACTGGCAGCTTCTTTCTCATTGTAAAATTTGGCCCCTTGCTCAGCTTCATATTATCATATTTTGTTGGCCCTGGGACTTTCAATGGATCTAAGGGGATATGTCCACGATCTGGAATTTTCTAAATCACAAAATGTTTACTTCTCGACTTTCATACATGCTAAAACCCTTTCTACTGGTTCTATTCTTATCAAAAACTGTTTGAAGCTGATATTTAGATGATCCTGGCGAAGCAGTGAGATCTTTAGTAAAGTCACTCTTCTTGCCATATCCGATGCCTGCTCCTGATTTTTTGATTCCCAGTGAGATATTATAAATGCTGTCGCAGCTATATCATATTTGGTATACTATATGGTAGGTCGCTTGAAACGCTAATCCTTGCTAAAGGCGAACAACTGTTTAGAGGAGGAGTTGTTGAGAGGAGAAAGACTGATTTGGCGAGCCGACGAAACTGAGTTGAGGCAGAAGGTAGATCGCATTGATGGTGTATACAATAAAATTATCAAAGTTTTTTCAATATTTAAAAGAAATCAATTTATTCTATAAATATGGGCAGATGAAGGATCGCAGATGTATCAATAATACAATGTTATAAGACTAATCTCTTTCGAGACTATCCGAACAATTCATGAAATGGATAGGCTCCTCCAAAATTGTTAATTAATTTTAGTATTGTTTGAATCATTTTCAAATAAATTGTCAAATTAATTATAATGCTTAATATAATGATAGATGATATCTTCACTCAGTCAAACATCTTTTTTATCTTTCTCAAGAGGCAGTTCGTTTTGATCCTCTCCAGAACGTTTTTTCAGATAGGCATCAAGTAAAAAAGGATCGTCGGTCATTATTCCACATGCTCCACCCTTAATGGCTCTCTAGTATTATTACTCAGTGTTGCAAACCCAATAGTATGTCATTATTCCTCTTTTTTTTAAATGAGAAATAAAGGGGCGGAAGAGAAAGTTCACCACTTTTAAACCTTTAAAAAAGAAATGTGTTTTCCAGGTTGATCCGCATTCTCTCAGTTTCCATTGGTAGAATTATTAAGTAAAGAGGGGAAGCTGAAGAGTTACTTCCTAGATGTAGATAAAAGGCAGCAATCCTGTAAAGTAAGCAATGGCCAAAAATCCAAATTGACTATCGTTGATGAATCTTAAACTATTTATATCTTAAGATCTAAGGTCATTCTGCATTTTTCCTCTGATTCCAACAATAGTAATGTTCTTCCTTTCATAAGTATTAATGAGGCGAATAAGTGATTTCACTGTATTTTCAGATGGAGTTTTTATTTAGATGTTCATAGGTGTATTTGGAAATGCTTTAAAGACTTATTCAAGAGTTGGAATTGACTCTCCATTTGATTTTACTGTTCTCCCTTCAGGGGCAAAGTTCAATTCTATTTCAGCTTTGAAAGGAGGAAGATCTTTATAGTTAACATCTCGAATAAATCCCTTAACTCCACAAGTTCTTTCGAGATCATGATCGTGATGTACAACCAAAATGCCATCTTTTGTCTCGCATACGTCCATCTCCAGCATATCGCTCACTGGTAATACTTTTTTGAATGCTTCAATAGTGTTTTCCGTTGTATATCTGGGTCCGCCTCTATGTGGTATTCTCAAAATCTTTTCTGTGTGAATAGCATGATTGAACAGATTATTTTTATACCGTGCAGGCTTATGTAGAATAGTAGGGAAGAAGAAAAGCAAAATGCTAAAGGCACTATACCCCCCAAAGATAAGGGCAAGAGGAATTAAAAACATCTAATGGTGAAATGATATATATTGTATGCTATTAATTTGGATCTATATAATTATTAGATAGGCAAATGTCAATATAACGCACTTTTTGCAACAAGTGTACCTTTTAAGAATAAATAAGGGGACCAATATTTAGACAATTTCGATTCATTTTTTTATTCATTGGATCATTTTTACCTGTAGTTTATAACTTGATGATATTTTGAGGATGATCATTTCTGATTGCCAAATTTGGAAAAATAATTCAAAATTCAATTATCAGTAAGAGTTATTTTGCAATTTTTATTGGATAAATACAATTTATCATGTCTATATCTAACAGATCAGTTTTTGTGGTTTAAAAATGCGGACAAGGGCGTAAATTCATTGATTTTAATCAGTGAAATATAATAAAAATATAGATTGCATCCAATGAAATCCAATAACAGAAGTTGGACATCTGAGGTATATTCCTATTGATTTAGTAAGATTCATTATTAACTGCACTTGTTCATCAATCAAATGGATCAAAGATTAAATGGGCGGATATCGCTACGGCTCTCCATTCAAACTTTGGGCGTCTAAAGAGTGGTAAGCAGTGCAGAGAGAGGTATTCATCATTTAATGTAGGTGGCAACATCAATTAAATCCTTCTATCGTCAAAAATTAGTGGTCAATTGAAGAGCAGAACTATTTATTTAAACTACAGATTTAATTTGGAAATAAATGGTCATTAATTGCTGAACATTTGCCAGGCAGGACAGACAATGGAATAAAAAATTTCTTCTATTCTTCAATCAGAAAAGTGTTTACAAAAGTTAACTATTATTTGATACGACAAAGAGAAAGAAAATAGTTCAAAAGCATCAGAGAATTTGAGGCTGATTATTTGAGCAAATTGATGGCTGTAGTGGATGGTAATTTTGATAAAAAAGTGCGTTTGGTTTGTTTATAGACATTTGGATGGGCAAAGGGTATTTATTAATTTATTTAGAAATTCTTTCTTGCTTGGCAGCTATGCTCAATTTTGATTCGACTCTTCTTGAAGAGCCTAATGAAAGAATGGACAATCTTGTTCTTATGATGCATTAATTCAGAAGGAATTGCAAAAAACGCAAACCAAAAAGAAGTGATTAATTTGACCGTTAATTCTTGTTGGAGAATATGGAACAAAATGAGAAAGAGAAATAGTCTGTTTAGGTTGAGAAGGGTGAACTATTAGAGCAACAAGGTGATGGGTCATTGGTTAATGCAGAATCAAAGATGAAAAATACATCTAATAAAGTTCAAATGACTGAGTCAATCTAGGAATAAAGAAACTCAGGTGAAAAATGCAAATTAGCTGAAGATTTTACCAATGCAACCTGGAACATTGAAAAGTCATAAACTGTTAGAGAAGTTTCTTGCCAAGGACCTGATGAGCCATTATTTAAAATATTTTAAGAGGGTATAGCACAGCCACAAGACCATTATTGGTAGTTCCTCGAATCAATTCCTGAAGCCAACATTAATATGGACAGATAAATAGATGAAGTTTAAGATTATCTCTGCCACTGGGACCAACTATAATCTTTTCCTCTCCTATAGGAATAGGAGCACCCCATCCTATCTCGTAGTCAATCTTTTCATTTGGTCTAAACAGTGAATAAGTTCAAAATGCTATAAGCAAGCCTAGTGCTCTAATAATGTTTGCTGAAGGCTAAAAGATCATCTTTTTGTGAGGGCATCTTTAGAAGTCAAAATTAAATTGATATAGAATGATCCCTTGATAGTAACAAATTTCTATAATATATATTTTTTTGGCTTTATAGCATAGTACAATATTTTAAATGATCTATAAATAATACCATTTCGCGAGTTGATATAATATCTTAAATTTAATAGATGAAAATCTTATCAGGACTTTGTTTAGTCGCTCTGATCGCCATCCTCGCGACAGCAGAATTTGTTCCATTCGGAGATCAAGCTGTCAATGCCATCTTCAAAGAAAAAAGAAGCGCCCTTATTCTCTTTGTTGAGTCAGATGCTGCAGGACAACAGGCTCAATCAACTTTTGAAGAGATTGCGGCAAGCTCTACTGAATAGCTTGTTTATACCTTACTTGAAAAATAAGCCAATGCTGATCACTTTAAAAGATTTTCTGAGTATTTAGGATTTACTACTATCTCCACTCCTTTTTTGGTTTATCTCGTCGAAGGAAAACAAAAATATATTGCTGAAATTGAATAGTTTAGTGCTGAAAACATTCAAGGCTTTATTGCTAAGGTCACAGCTGGAGAAGTGAAACCTTTCTTAAAGTCAGCACCAATTCCGACAGATAACGGAGAGGCAGTCAAAACATTGGTTGGAAATAACTTTAGAGATGTTATCAATGGTGATGATCGTGAATATTTGGTCAAGATATATGCTCCTTGGTGTGGTCACTGCAAAACAATTGCACCTGAATTCAAAGCTGCAGCCTAAGCTCTCAGAAGCAATTCTAACATCGTTTTGGCTGAGTTCGACGGCACTCTCAACGAAGTTGAAGAATTGTCAATTTCAGGATATCCAACTATATACTTTTACGGTCGGGATAAATCTGCTGATCCCATTACATTTAATGGAGGGAGAGACAAAGAAGGAATTATTCAATGGCTGAAAGACCACACCGAACATGAATGGGTTGAACCGTTATAGGTGGTGGAAGCCGAAGCAGTATAGGAAGAGCTTTGAAGTGATTTACAAACAAAATAAATCATTTTTAATCATCATTTTTTTAAAATTTGCACATTTCTACTGGCTTCATTTGTTTGTCAAAGAAAGATTGTAAATCTTAAGAATGGTACTTTTTGATAATATCGAGCGAAGATTTATATTTTTTTCCTTTTGATTCGAAGAGGACAACTGATTATTCGCTTATTAGCTTTACCACCTGTTTAATAATTATGGATCTTGATGAAAACCCTTGATATTTTTCGTTAAGCCCAACTGCTGTCAGCTTATTGAGAAGTTGGGAACTTTTTTACTCGATGCTGTTTTTATATTGCTTATTTTCTTTGTTTCCTGTTTCATTAGGATTCTAGGCTTCAGCTTGATCTTTTAAAGCTTCTTTGTGTTAAAGTTAACCTAAGTTTGAATGATTATCATGATTAGACTTATTGTCATTGTCTGAAAATTTAGAACTGTCACTGATCAGATTAATAAACTCATCGTTCGTAGTCTTCTTTTCATTAATTTTTAACATGTTTTCAGTTTGTACTTCTGAAATGAGGCTTTTAGAATTTATTTTATCTTCATGAACTAACAATGTCTATCTTTTACTCTCTTCAATCAATTTTATGGATCTATTTTTATCTTTTGATTATTTAACTTATGAACCTGCTTTGTTTGAAGTTTTTTTCTTTTTTAGCTTGCTTTCCTCAAACTCCTTTATTTTCTCAGGCGCATTAGCTAGATACTCAATAGGCTCCCATGTATTTTCAGACTAATGATATCCAACCCATTTCACACAATACCATGTGGCATCTATATTGAAATTATTCTTTACTTTTTTTGGTCCTCTTAGCCACAATGCGCTAGACTTCATACTCCTCCTAGTTGCTTGACATTATCTATCAATTTGAAGCAGTTTATAATATATAATATTAAACCAAGACAAGATTTAAAAGCGTTCAATGTTGCACAGTTAGTTTCAATTTTAGATTTGATTGTTTATTTATTTAGTTAATGAGCACTTCAATTATAAGAATATCAAAGCATGGTGTACCAACCGTCAGTTCCTAGCTCAAATTATAATTTAGGAGTAAAGCCAACCTACTTAGCAGCCGTCATAAACAGTTCAAGAGCTGGCTGATAGTGTTGTCCTCCAGGAAGGATAATCTTTCCTTTAAAATCAATCATAGTTAAAACCGAAAGAATTGGTTTTAAATCAAACTAAAATTGGAACGGAACTGCTATCTTTTTGTTTTCAGACTCAATAAAACTGTTTAAAAAGATATGCTCTAGTTTGTAGCCGTGGTTAAAGATAACTTCCTCGATTTTAGTTGTTGTCTTGGCAATGTTAGCGCTTACAGCTTTATTTCTTCTCTTGAGTTGTTCAATGTACTTCAAATTATTAATATTTTAAGCATTGATTAGGAAACTTGTTTTTAGACCTACACCATCTTGCAGAAGTTTATCTAGTTACAGCATATTTTTTGATATCTGATCCTACCTTTCTTCTCCATTCTCAGTTATTATCGGTTCCTAGCTAATTTAAGATGTACAATAATCACAGTAGATGGATTTTAAACAAGCTGCTCTTTTTAGTTTGCTGAGAGTTGAATAAGTTGATTGAGAGTTTGACTTTTTTTTAGGTGATTTATATTGATATTCATTGAGGGATCGGATAGATTGGCACTAAAAAGTACTCTAAAGAGGCCATCTTATAATTTCCAGTCCTGAGTTATTTCAGTGTTCAAAGAATCATGCACGTAGTAGTCTGAGGGTCGAGGCGCAGATCCGTCCCACCACTGAGCCAAAGAGAAGATGGAGTTTCCGTTACTGTAAATGATTGGAGTCTTTGTACTGCTTTCAGTAAATGAATTTCGCAATCCTAATAAGCAATTGGTCGACATTGCAATGCACTTCCTTATGAACATATATATAATAAGATTTAATGAATATTAAGGATATTAAAAGAAGAAATTTGAATGATAATTAGTATTTAAAGACTTCATTGTTTCGGAAATTTTAACTATTGAATTCTAGAGACAGTCAAATAAACAAAATTATGAAATACTGTAAACTTTTAAAATAAATATGTTAGGATATACCAATTTTACAAAGTCTTATTATTTCTAAGAGATGTTACTAATTCAATCGAATTTTAGGTTATCAATTTTATTTAGTAGGTCGGTGAGCTAGTTGTCTTTATTCCTGTATATTTGTACTCTAATTGATTCTTAAAATATAATATATAAGAATGTTTAACTAAGATTTATTGTACTTAAGTGGATATGTCCTTTTCATCATCCTCGCCTTCAAATTACTATTTTTGTCAAATAAAACTCAACCGACAAAACAAGAAAAAGTCAATTCGCCAAAAAGTGCAGGAAGGATGAAAATTCCAGAAAAGACTCAATAAATTAAACATGAAGTTTATACTAAATAAATTAAAAGACAATAAATTAAGAAAGAAGAAATACAATAGTAGAAACAAGACGATGAATTTACAAAATTTAATTTAATTCCCATTTTAGAAAACCATAGTGCTGAGGATGAAGATTCAAGAAATTTAAAGGTGATTGAAAAAGCAATAGAGTAAGAGTCATAATTATAAAAATTATCTGCCCACAATTAATCAAAGATCATTGATTCAGACACAGAAACCTTGCAAAAAAAAGTAAAGCAAAAATTAAGGAGAGAAAAAGAAATCAATAGACTAAAAGCAGTGAAGGATCACTATAAAACCATCATTGCAGAATTGCAAAGGAAATTATAAAACCATTGCCGGATGCACAATGAGAGTTTAGAATCAATAAATCCAGGCTAATCAATCATTTTTTAAGAATAAGACAGCTGTTCAAATTGCTAATAAAATTCAGGTCCTTTTTAACTAAACGTTTCGCAAATAAACAACTTGAAAGAATAATTATACATGCATCAATAAATTTTAACTAATCTGTTGGAAGAATAAAATGAGTTGAAAGATAAAGTGAGAGAGCTGGAGTGCTAAAATAAGAAACTGCTGGAGAGTTCTTCAAAGCCGAAAGAAAGATAATAAATAAAAGAATAATCACAGATTCTAGTGAATATTTTATAAAATTTGACCAATAATTAACCTAAAATAGAGTATTCCCCTTCAAGTATATTTAACATGTAATTAAATTAATAATCCAATATAGCTAATATAAAAAGATTATATGAATCTCATATAATAGAACCCGAGAGAATTATGGAAAGATCCACCGTACAACAAGAAAACATACAAAATTATATGGCTAAATCAACAATCAATATGATGAGCATTCTTGAAGGAGGATTAAATGTGGGACTTCTCGGGCAATGCAGATTTTTAAATGAAATCAATAAGAAGTTTGTAATGAGAGAAATCAAAAAAGCAATAAAAAAGAGAGTCAGTGATACAGAAATTGCATACAACTCTGAATAAATCTAAAGAGATGATATTTTAAGTGAGCTCAAGTAAGAACCAAACATCCTTTTTTTAATCAAGTTAGCCAATAGCAAAAAATTAGCCATTTTTGTTCAGTATCCTTTTGTGTAAGAAATAAACAATTCTCAAGAGAAAGAACATGATAAAAATTTTATAGTGCTGATGGATCTAAACAAAAGAAAGTCAATAACAGTTAATGAATTCGTTAGGTGTGAAGAAAACACGTTAGTCTTTGGAAATGAAGAGATAATAATCACACGATCAATGCCTCTATCACTCTCTAGTAAAGGCAGTGGAGTCATCATAACATAAGATCATCCGATATAATAGCTAATAGATCATTCCGATAAAACCATCGGCATAAATTTCTTATAAATATATAGCTTAATATGTCAAGAGTGATTATCTATCGAGCTATCATCCTATTAGTCATTTTATAAAAAGTATAACTTTGAAACAAATAGCGTTTTTTACATATATAATCAACTATATTTCTAAGAAATGTGTGAATAGCAGCAGCACAAAGGTACTTAACATTACATAATTTATTCATTCAATAAATATTTGTGTAGCCTATATCTAACTTATTATTAATATTGCTAAAATGGAGAGACACAAGACAAAAAAAACCATAACACCCAAGAGAATGGATGAATTTCTTTTACAGCAAGAACATCTTAAACAAGATAAACATTTTTATCCTGGAAAAATAGAATTTACCAATACTTAACACTGCACAGCCCGAGTTGTAAATTTTTTTGGAGATCTCAGAACTGAAGTTTTTGTCGTAAGAGTTCATCAAGACGATCGGGAAGTTGCAGTTGGTTGCTCTAACGGATAAGTTAAGGTATATGACATTTACGAGGGAAAAGTGTTAACCATAGGCAATACATCTCGTATGAGTGGATTTCCTTGTACTTCTATAAGATGGAAGCCAGTAACGTCTAATGATTTTATGGCTTGCAACTGTGATGGAACAATCAAATGGTACAATAAATCTCACGAAACTGCTTATGGTCACTTCGAAAAATCATAATCTTCCTATTTATGTGCTGACTATCAAATTAAATAAGAATGGTGTTTGTTTGGGACAGATCGCAATACAATCGAATTATTTGACAATGAAACAATGAAACCAACGAAGGTACCTTAATATTTATATAGATTTATTAAGCAGGAGGGCCCTCTGAACTTACATTTAATCGTCATACAAATAGAGTGTTTTGTGTTAAATGCCTGCCTAATGATCATAACGTATTTTTTAGTGGAGGATGGGATTCAACAGTTCAGATTTGGGATGTAAGAGTCGGTAGCGGATCAGTTCGAAAGATATGTGGACCCTCTATTTCTGCTGAAAGTCTGGATATAAAGAATGGAGTTCTATTGACAGGCAATTATCAAAATAACGACATTGCACAGCTGTATGATTTCGGTAGCGGTCAACTCATTTAGTCATTAAATATAGGATAGCCGCATAATTCTCATTCATACTGTTTTACAGCATCGTTTGCTCATCGTTCCTAACATGATTTGATAGCTCTAGGGTTGTCGGGATCAAATAAAGTAAAACTTTTAAATAGAGGAGTTCTAGTCTGTGAGATGAAGTTTCAAGCGGCACCTTTGTCTTTGGATTTCTATCGATTTAATAACAAAGACTACTTAATGGTGGGAGGTGTTTAAGGGACAATCTATTCTATTCGAATAGACATTACTAAATGATGGTCTGTTTTCTGATAATTATAAATAAAATATTATTAGAGCAAATATAATCTAGAAATGACAGATAAGAGGCAATATTCTTCAAAAATAAAATAGCACAATGGCCATTTTATAAATACTATTTTAGTAATTTCAGTCAGCTTCAATTGTATTTATTGCTTTGACCTTTTTAGTGATTTCCAATTTGACTTTTTATGACTACTTGAATATAATACAATGTCGAGCCAAAATAAAGGAGAGATACAAACGTATACATTTTCCCTCTCCAAAACTAATTGTTATGACCATTCCGAAGCCATCAAGCTAAACTTCGAGAAAAGTAACTATTGTCCTATTTTTAATCACGATAAACAACACTCAACTCCAGCATTTTTAGTGGCACAAGACAAAGTACGCTTCCTCCAAATATAGGCTTATTATAAAACAAACATCACCATCATACAGTTCAAATTCAACTAAACAAGAGAGAGAGAAATTGCAAAACTGTCAAATTCAACTCCGGAAAGACTTCTACCAATGCTAGATTTTGCTCATCCTAGTTCAAATTTTTGCCAAATATGTAAAATGGAATATTCTTCTTATTTTGATCACCTCGGAACTGAAAATCATATCAAGAAGGTAAGCAATAGCTTAGGCCAAAAATATATAATTGAACTCACCAATAATTTTTAGAAGCAAACTGTTCTTCCTCCGTTTCGGCCTAAAAAAGTTAATAAAAATATCAAAAAAAGCAAACTTCTCCCAAAAAGAAACCTAAATAAATTGTAATATTTATCTCATAATCGTATAGCAAAAAGTCCTTGTTGATTTTGAAATTTTATTTTTAATAGATATATAAAACAATAAGGAATTGAATATATATTCAATCAGTTGCCCAAATTCATTCCATCTCTCCTATCATTGAGTTTCGCTTTTAAAACACTTGAAGTACCAGTTTAAAAAATTCAAGCAAATAATGCTTTCTTATTCGAGCTTTTCAGGGTAGTTTCTAAATATTTGTTCGTGTCCAATCATGCGGGAAGGGATCATGTTAATTCTTTTTTAAATTTACCGCAGTTGTTCACTTTTAATCCCTTCCTATCTATAAGTTTTCACACTTGCCAAAAAGGAATTATAGGGCATTTATTCGACTTCGTTTTAATGCTATTGGTATATTTCATCATCATACTTTCCTTATTAAAATTTGGAGAAATTAACCTCACCAAATTAATCAAAATTTTCCACAAGAAAGTATTCGATTTATGCTATTTACATCTTTTTGAATAAACATCGTGACATATATTGTTTGTAGACATTTTGACTCATTAAGTAGATCCCTGCCCAAACTAGCTCATCGTTTCTAATTCGTTGATACTCCTTTATTATCTATTCAGAAACTTTTTTGGAAGTTTACGAATTTAACTTCAACAGGGTGAGAGTTAAAGTATCAATGAATGTTTAAGCTTTAATGATGCTGCATCCGGGGTTTTCCAATTTTTGCCGAGTCATATAACATACTTAGAAAACATTTTTCATGGATGCATCTAAGTCTAATTTATTTTTTTGAATTATAATTTCAGGGATAAATTTTGTAATTATCTCTTCAGTCGTTGAAAATTTAAAGCTTTACTCATATAATCGATCTTTCTCACCGTTTTTATCAAAAATATTTTAATCTTAGTTCTAAATATCCATGGATATTTACTCATTCAATTTTATTGACCTCCTAATGACATTATTAATCATTTGTAGTAAACAAATTTGATGAGTCCAACCCATTGCTCGAGCGAGTTGAGCCATCGCAGCCGTATCATATGAGACTAAAGTTTTTATTTGATGTGGCTGTACACCCATTTATTCGAGCAGCCAAAATATTTTATCCTTAATCCACTCTGTTGTAGCATGCGGTATTTATCGAATTAAAGGCAATTTATACATACATTTACCCTAATCAAAAATGTTAATACTAAAGAAACTTTTGGACTGTATCTCGCAACTTTAGATGGAGATAGTCAACTCTTCTGCGAATTTTAAAGAAATCATTTGTTTAATATGCTCGCATTTAATATGAAATATTCTTTTTATAATCGCTGAAATTTCAATTGGCGAAGAAGGAATGTTAATATTGAGTATTTTTTTATTTTTACAAATTAGTTGGATCTCAACGATTTGCCGATAGGAAAGTAGGCTAACTGAGGCAAGCTGTGCGATTATTAAATCAGTGTTTGTTTCGGCTTTTGATTGATCGACTAATTTTTATGAAAATATAACTTTATGGGCTTCCTCCAAATGCCGGCGTATGGGACTTGTACTGGTATTATTCATTTAGATTCTGTGAGCGCAGTAATTGCATTTAATAAATATTTGGTCCTTTATTATAACCTTTTCAGCATATCTCCATACTTCACTTCTAGCTCGATGACTTTATGGTAAGGGCACCTCAACATTAAAAGAAGTTAATTTTTAAGTCATTTTATCCTTGAATATTTTTTATGAAGTTAATGGTATTTTATGTTCTTTCTAAAGGTGGCGACGAATTTGATTAGTGCAGGTAGTTTTCATCTAAAATTCCCATTTACAATAATTACACTGAGCCTTCTTTTGACCATTCACGTTAATTTTTTTTGAATAGCTCCAAACTGAGCTTCTATTTTTCCGAAACGGATTCTAATCGAATTATAATTATTCTAATTTTGCTTGAGTTAGATTGGGAGATGGAGTAAGAGGTGATATTTTTGGTCCATCAATAATGCTTTCTGTTTGAGTTGGTGCTTACTGATCATTTAGTTAAATCTGATGCATTTTCTAAAGATGTCGACGAATGTGATTGGTGCATGTATTTTTCATTTCAAGAATCTATCCACAGATGTGACACTTTACAAAGTTATACCTTTCTATATCAAATGGCGCTTTGAATATGTATTGATAAACTTTGTATATTATGTAAAATATTTGACAATAGGAAATTTAATTATTTATGTTCTTTTGATATAAATACGCCAGTGTCATCGAACATAGATATATTAATAATATTATTAAGAATGGAAAAAGTCAATGCAAACCCAGAAACCAGTTCTATGCTTCAACCACAAGAAGAACTCATGGAGAAGGATTAAACCCTTCACATGCCTCGACTTACCGTTTCTCAAACCAGAAAAAAAAATGGAAAAAGCAAAAGAAATGGGGCTAATCACTCAAATCAGTTGAGAAATCAAGAAAGAAATGAGAGCATCAAGATAGATTAAACAGTCAGACTAGCAGCAAAAGGTCATCGGGATTCATATAATTTAGAATTGGGCCTCAGTCGATTAGAAATAATCCAAGAATGTTCTCAACAGAGCCGCCCAAAGAAAAAAGGTCTTTTCTTCCTCTGTTGCTGATTTATTTTGCACATTTCTAATAGTTCTTCCAGTAAATAATTCTACACTTAATGTTATCGATTGAAATAGTAAGATAATTTGATGTAAGAGAAATTGAAATCAACTGTTCTTCGGCTGAGCAAAGACAATACCTATATACATTTCCATAAGATTAAGAAATACAATAAATTTGGGTATGAAGCCCTTTTCAAAAATAAAGAAGTAGATACCCTTTTTGATGTTCTACTGTTCTCAAAGCCCCTTTTACAGGTGAACACTCTCAGTGAACACTTCGAAGAAATACTTATATTGCATAAATCTCTGAATTCTAAGATAGTTACCCCAATTATTGAAATAATTGATAAAACGGACTCCATGTTTATTATTTCCAAAGGCTATGAGCAAACTCTGGCAGATTTAGTATCTAAAAGATAGGGCCTGACTGATTTCTAAATTGCCTATTTTCTAATGGACATTATGGAACTAATGTTTTATCTAAAAACCAGAGACTGCCTGCTCTAAAAAATAGAGCTCGATGATTTATTTCTGAACCAAGATCAAAAGATAACAATAACATTCAATATATTTTTAAATCAACTCGCAAAAAAGCCTATAATTAAGCGACTTCCCTTCAGAAATGAATTCCGAAATAGGAATAATTGCCCTGATCTATTTTACAGCAACGAAATTCTGCCCCTAGCTATTGATGAAATCAACTCCTGGAACTTAGGCATACTGATCTTTTAATTACTGTAAAATTGCAAACCATTTAACTTGAGTAATAACGATCTTATAAGCCAATCGAAAAGCTGTCTCTGCGCCAAGGATACCAACAAAATTTTGAATAAATAGTATTAATTTAACGTTCAAGAAAGAGATAGATATCCCGAACTTACTGATCTCATCAAAAATTTACTAAAACCTATTCCCAATGAGAGACAGAAATTTTCATTAATCATTATACATGCTTTTCTCAAAAAGTTTCCAACTCCTCCACACGTACGGGAAGTATTATTAAGATTCTACCGACCACAATATTTTCATGTCCTCCATCTGAAAATTATAAAGAGCAATATTTCAAAAAATTCTTAAAAAACGAAAGGATAAAGGGGTTAGATCGAAGTAGATAGAAAAAAAAAGTGTCTCTGATCGAGTATAAACGTACTCACAAATAATTTGTAAATTAAGTTTAAGTTTAACCGTAAAAAAATGAAACTTTTGTGAGGCAGGACAAGCAATGCAGAACTCAAATGTAAATTTCATAGTCTGAACGGACTTTAAGCTAAAATCACTTGTTTATTGAAGAGTTTGTAGATATCAGCGATAACTATGGTTTCGGATATCAATTAAATTCAGGAACTGTTTGCTTTGTTTTCAATGATTAAACAGAATATCTATATCTTAATGGGAATGTCAGATAGATCAAAGCTCGACACAGAAATAAAAAATATCAAGAGGTAACCTATCTGCATGATAAACTACCAGAATAGGAAGAAATTCGCAAGAAAATTCATATCCTATAAGCCTTTGCTAAAAATTTAAAACGCTGTAAAGTAAGCTTCTCAGAGAAAGAGCGCGCAGTTATTGTGGAAGAGTACTGTAGGACTAAGTATGCATCATTGTTTCTTCTGTCTAATGATACCGTCCAGATATTTTTTAACGACAAAATCAATTTTTTAATGAGCAAGAATAACATTCAAGTTCAACTAAAAAATAGTGACAGATATTAACAATATTACTCCAATCATGAAGAGCGTGATATGGAAGTGAGACTAGAATACTGTTTGACAATGGCAAGGAAAATATTTTTATGGTAGTCACAACAGGAGGAACATCTATTGGATACGGATGGTCTTGATATTGATTTTTAAAATTGAGAGCAATAATCGACTCAATTCTCATTTTGTATGTAATATAAGTAAAATAATTAGTTCTTTCAAAATAAATACTATCATGAACTTTCATATTTATAAGTTAGCATGAGGGAAATAACATGAGGAGTTATAGACTTTATCAGAAGATAACTATTTAGGAAAAGAAAAATGTATTACTTTAGACGATATTAAATTATTTCGCTCGCTGTGCCATCGTGTGTGAAGAGATTATAGACTTCTATCTACAATTTTATCCAAATTGAGCCTCCACTCGTTGCTGATTGAACAGTTTAATAATAGATGTGATTGATCACAGTTTTAGCAATGAATGCCAAATAAAGATGCTTATTTTTTATCGAACCTAACAGAGTCAATATGATGGTAACATGTATCTCGAAGGTTCTGATATTTTTTAATCAGATTGAAAAAAATGCTTTGTTAAAAATAAAAGAATTTAGTAAAAGTTCGGCAAATTATCTGATTATACGTCTTTCCTCCAAAGAAGAATTCTTTTTGTCCAAAATATTCCCACTCTCTATAATCCTTTTAATAGTCATTGACTTTGTTAGAAATAGTAATTTTTCCACGAGCAATGAATCCTAGTATAAAATTATTAGTGACTTGATTTTTAATGATAAAATCTCCTTTCGAATAATGAATGGATTTGATTGAAGATATGATGTCTTTAGCAAAGAAATTCCATTATTCATTTTCCCAAGTTAATATTTTTAGAATGGATAAATTATTGATAAATTATTGCTTGTAAGAAAGTTTAAAGTTTATCCTTAACTTGGTTGATAAAATTTATTAAAGATACCTTTAGTCTTCCTCTTCATTCTATTTAATTAAACTTTGCACAAAAAGATCAAGTTTCTTTTTAGATTAGTTTTTGACTTCATAAACTCTTGAAAAGTAGTTAAGCTATATCAATTTATTTTGCTTCCTTTGATTGTTCTACTGAAGCTCGTTGACAATACTAATTACTGTATCCGCAAAAATAACAAACATGCAGATGGTTGTTAGCATTACAACATTACAGAGAAAAACTTATGGAGAATTTCTAGGGGTCATGTTTCCATACCCAACACCTGAGGAGGTTTGAACAGCCCAATAAAGCGCATAAGCATACCATACTGGCCATGTGTAAATTTCAATTAAATTCATCAAATCAGTATTTTGAGATCCAATCAACCACAAGTATCCATTTTGATAATAAAATCCTTGTTCATTATAGTAAGAAAAGTCAATTGAAAAATAAATGCAGGCTATGAGACTAGTCACAAAGAAAATGAAGTAAACCATCCGTAAAAACTTGTAGAGAGCTCTTATATAAGGACTAAATAGTAATTTAATTTCTATTTGTTCATTAATTTGAAATAAAGTGAACAATTTCAGATAGAACAGTATTTTAACAAAGATAAGATTCATTCCGGTTGCAACAAGGTAGATAATTAAAGCCAGAAAAGGAATGATATCGAATATAAATTGAAATTTTAGATAATGTGGTATTAGTTAGTAGTATGTTGAGATGAGGTCCTCATTTTTATAGTAGCCAATTTTGAATCGCATAAGCAGAGTGTCTAAAAATAATACGACGATGGACAAAATTTCCATTGTTTTTAGAAAGTGGATCTCTTACTTATTTTTAAAGTCTGAATTAGCCACGAAGATCATAATTGGTATTTAGATGAAATTGTAAAGAATGATAAATAAATTGATTAAATTCCAGAAGAATAGGTATGATGACTAAGGTCGAGTCACAGGAACATATCTTTAAAGAAAACGACAGCAATATACGAACTTAGTATGGCTATTATTTTTAGTAATGATTGACTGATCGTTTATTTTTTTCGTTTGGAGGTTCAACAAGGCAATTCTGTCATTTGATGATGCGTTATCCTCTATTAAGGGAAGTTGAATTTACTTTGTAGTCCTTCGATGCTTTGAGCTGAGAATATCAAATGAAAATAATGTGTTTCTATGCATTTAATATTTGCTATAATATTATTCGATTAATTTACTCATACAAATAGCAATACCTTGCTCTCTATATTCCTTTTATCTTTTAAGAGGAATATCGGGGTTAAATATTTAATTAAGCAAAAACAGAGATTAAATAAATTAAAATTGATGATATTAAATAACGAATAAACCAATCAATTTTACGATTAAATGGTCTAACTAGTATATCTTTGGTGATAACTTTCAAAATTACTCCAAAGAGGGCATTTTCCTGTTATAGTGAACTCATCAGATGATCTTTTAAAAACTTGATTTTTATTTACTTTTTATCCTTTTCTGTAGTTTTATTTGAGAGGATATTATCTTTTCACTTCCAACTCTTTATTGAAAAGATCTTAATCTTGATGTGATTTTAATTTGTTTAAAAAGCATGAAGACTTTGGTCGGTTTTGATTTTTTTATTCACTATCTTTTGATTGTTCAGCAGCCAAACCAGAATTTTTAACTTTATTGAAAATACCTTTAAAATTGATGTCTGCTGCTTTTTTCACAATTTTTTTGTTATATTTTTTTATGGACTGAGGAGTACGATTGATAAAATAATAATGAGTATAACTGAAGACATCCTTTTGATTCTGCTTATTGTTTTGTCTACGTTTATACATGTAAATCTTATCTTTAATTTTGTTCAATATTTAGTCTTCATGTTTGATTTATTTTTCGATCACATTAATGAAATAATTTTGGTGTTGAAGCTGATATATCTTCCATTGAGATTCTTTTGATTGAGGAATCAGAAGCTGATAATCATCATCAACCATTGAATTGATCTGTTTGATTTTATATTTTATTGAGTATTTTGTAAGATCCTACGTTTTCATGTCTTCTATTTTCTATTATAAGAAATTCAATTGGGCATATCATATGAATTAATTCAAAATTAAATAAATTAATTTGTTCATTGACTTATTTTGATCGATTGGTGAACCATATCCTTTCCTTTTGTGACTTGCATATGTTGTAAATTTAATAATTCCATAACTCTAGAGTCATTAGTTAAACATTTGTATTTTATCTATCCTATCTAAACAATATTAAATAAATTCAATGGTTATTGTTCCTCATTGACTTGGATATTAATTTTAAATATTATTTATCGCCTTCGTGATTAATAATTTATGATTACTTCGTCCCTCTCCTATCAGCGATATTGGTAGCCCTCCTACCTCGAGGCCACTAGCATTTCCCTTATTGCTGGTACAGTGTCTTCATTCCTCACTTATCCCTTCGAATTTTTGAAGACTGTCATCCAGTTTCAAGGAACCGGAGTCGGATTCAGAGGCCATGTATGTAAAATATTCCTTTTATTTAGGGCAGTTTCAAGGATACAATCCATTTTTGATTATGAGACAAGTCCACTCAACTGGAGCAGGCTTCTCGGGAATTTTTGAAGGCTTCGATGCCCATCTATATGGACGATTAAGTTACCTTGCAGTGAGAAATACTGTCTATTCCCTCATATACAATCAGGTCAAACCAGTTAAACCCTATAACGATCTCAGCTATCGTGAAAAATCACTTATAGCATCTCTTGCAGGAGCACTTGGAGCCATTGTTTCCCATCCATTCACAGTTGTTTCAATCAGACAAATTCTTGATGGACAAATCAACAAGGAGTTTAGAAGAAACTACTCCCCCTCAGTTCTTGAAGCTGTTGGCCAACTAAGAGCGTCTGGATAATCATTCCAAGGATTAAAAGCTAATATTGTTCGACATGTCCTATTCAATGCCAGCATCACCGGTCCATACGACTACTTTAAGGAAGGATTTTACACAAGATTCGGAGAGTTTAATTTTGTTGCTCCTTTGGCCTTACTCCTAGCGACAGGAGTAGCTGCTTTAGTGACGCTACCATTCGATAACATCAGAACACGATGGGTTCAGCTCCACAAACAGCCTGAACGAAACAGAATCAATTTCACGGGTATTATTGATGCTTGGGCCAAAGCTCGTTCCGTAGAAGTTCATCCTTTCTGTCTTTGGGCGGGATTCTATACTTATTATCCTCAATTATTCATTTACGCCTTTTTGACTGTGGGAATTACCAATGCCTTCACCGAGAGTTGGAAAAAGAAGGAAGGACTATTAGAATGGCAAATATGATCTAAAGATAAATTAACAGATCATTTATAATTAAACAACAGAATGCACTAAATGTCATTTCTGAACTAATATTATTCAAGCTAATAAATGTTGTAATGATATATTATTTGTATTATTTGAGAGCATTGCATTGGATATAGAATATTTTGTGCTTCCATTATATATAATCAATCGAAAGCTATCTCATAATGAAAGACAGTTCAGGATAGAATCGATACGTTAAATCTTTGCATCTCGACTCTAAGATAACTTCTCCAGGCGTGTAGGATTATGCACCTTTTAATTTCGATTTCCAGTCCAATAAAGAAAATGTAAACTACAAAGCATTTTTCGTTAAAAATATTTAATCAGAATCAAATTATGGGCAGATCAAGTTTTAAAGTGATTTGTCTTTGAAGAACGAAAGATTGTCAGATCTTAATAGAAGAAATTATTCTTCAATCTTAAAAACAAAGTTGGGAAATGCCGCTGATTTGGAGAAAATATGCTTGAAACATTTAAAAAAAGCGTATCACGAGGAGCATAAAATGACCAATTATCAAGGGAAATGCTCTCAGAGTAAGAAGGCAAGCATTAAATAATCTAAATACGAAAATAAAAGAGGAGGGCATTCTTTAAAGACAACTCAATCTTCCATTAAGGAGGTTCCTTCTTCTTAAAGTTTCACTATCAGGCTGTAATAACTGCGATGTAAAAAAAGAAAACATAAAAACTAAATTATGAGATTTCCAGTGGTTAACTTATATAAGGAAGCGAAGCCTACTATGCCTGTGTATGAGATTAGTAATGAGAATATGAATAGTATCCTCCTAAAAGATTATTTTTCAAAAATTGGTAATACTATTATAAATAAAGTCAATGTGGAATCATCAAGCCAGGAAATCAAAAAACCAAGATAGCCTGAGTGGTATATATCTAAAGTGAGTCTCACTGAAAATAAAAATTTGAAAAAAAATGTGAGAAGAGCGTACTATAATTTAGAAAAACCTGTTGAGAAAAGGAAGATTGAGAGTGTTCATAAATATCTGAAATAAGTGGCCTTGACTAAAAAATAGTAGAATTAATCTGATATTGAAGTCAAACCTTGGAGTATTGGAGAAATTCACCTTGATTAATGATTGATAAAAAATTGTATTTTAATCACTAACAATCTAGACAAAATAAAGTGTCTAACATATTTTGCTTGTAATTCAATAAATATTATATTAATTAAAGATCAACATAAGTTGATGTATCTTATTAAAATAAAATCAACCCAATATATAATTGTAGGAGTCATCAATATCAAATATTATAAATTTAAGATGAGTTTCATGGATAGTTATCTTGAGAACTAAATTATATATCAAGTTAATGAGCTTAAATAAAAATCATGTTCTAGATATCTTGACATTCGGTAATTACGAATAAAAATATGTCTTGATAGGATTACCAATTAGAAAATTATTAAATACATTTCAATTTTTCATAGATTTGTCACCACCATCATTTTGAATCAAATGTTCTTGGGGGATTAAGCCATTAAATATGTTCGAAATGCAGGCTGGATTTTTATACAATATGCCAACTTTACCAGCAATAATATTACCAAATAGGGGGTTCGATAACTTGTTCAATGCAACTGGAGATATTTAAAACAATTCAAAATTAGCAACAATCCTATAGGAAATCTGGGATTGAAACACATCATTAAAAGCAATTGGTTCAGCATCACAAGTTTAGATCTCATTAATATTGGAATGACCAATGATGGAGTTAAATTATTCACTAAATGTAAATGGAAAAGATTAAGTTTTTTAAATATATCTAAAAATAAAATAACTGCGTAAAGTTTAAAATATTTTCATCAGTTAAACTGTCCTGAACTGGATTATATTTTTACAAAGGAAGATTACAACTTAGAATAAGAAGAGTATTTTGGATCAGTCAGTATAAAGCTGAACTATTTTGATGTAAGACTTATGGGAATTGAAGCCAAAAAAATGCCAGCACTTAAACTCATCAATGTTATTTAGGCACAAATCAAGAGAGAAAGATGATTAATTGCATATTTTTCACCAATATCATCTAATTTATTGTTAATTAGTAAATAGTTGATTAGTTAATCAATTTTATTTCGCAGAATATTTATCATTTCTATCAAGAATCATTCTACTCATCCTCATATTAAGCTGACTGACCTGTCTCCTGCCTTTTAACATTATTGGCATCTTATAACTTTATTACCCTGTTACTATTATGAGCTTCATTTTGATAATAGGGTGAGCTTATTTTGTTGGGGCTCGGAATACTTTTTCTTTTAATTTGACCTATTTGCACTGCTCCTTCGGGAATTCCTTGATAAGCATATCCTGAGGTAGATTGAGGTAAATAAGTCTCATTGATGGTCCTACCGACAAACTGCGGAGGTAACTGAATCTATCCTGTCTGAGTTCTACTGATAAACTGAGGAGGAAGTTCTCCCACATTTTTATCAGTAAATTGAGAAGAAAAATTACCAGAACCCATCACTCTTCCAGCAAATGGAGGCAAATAGGAAGATTCTTAAACTCCTTTTTTTATTTGAATAGGTTTAGCTGTGAGGCGAGCCGGTGATTCTTGCACATATTACTGATATTGAACGTATTGAGTATTAGGTAGTAATTATTGTTGAATGGGATAATATCTGACTTCGGGAGGAAGATTCGGCTTAACAATTGATCTTTCAACCAGATTAGGGGGAATGCTGCTTACTTGGTGAAAAGCATTCGGAGGAACGTACATACTTTAGTGATTTGAAAGCTGCCCTCTCATTGCTGAAATTTACTGTTATACTTTTACAGGGGCTGACTCAATAACAAAATCATTTTTTTGCCTGATCTCGTCCTCATAGTTCGAAATCCAAGACCAAAGTTCTTTATCGTCTAGTCTTTTCAAAGGTTGAAATTAGCAAAGGTTGGCCAATAATGCCGTAAATATTTCAGAATAGACTTAATTAACCTTCCATTCATTTAGGATATTCGTTGCTTATGGGGAGTTGAATCGATAATTTTTGAGATCATAAAGCCTACTGAAGTCTTAGAGCATAGCTGCACTCAATACAGTTAGTCCAATTGAAAACACTTCTGATGAGAAATTATCAGAATCATCCATTTTTCCCATTTAAAGTCTTACTAAATCTTCAGGCGCAAGATATGTAATTTCATTATCAAAAGTTTTGTTGAAATTAGTACTTTCTCTCGGCCAACTGCATACATTTACTAGTTTAATATCTCCATCTGCGTTGAGAAAAATGTTGAGAGGACGTATGTCTCCCACTTTACTTGATAATTTTCTTTTCATCTATTGTTGAGCACTAATTAAAGCAAAAAGTAAAAACCAAAGCTACCACTCTTCAAACTTGGCTTGCCGACCGTGACGGTTTTAAATCTATTATTTGAGCAAGTAGCTGTAGTTTTCATAGGTCAGCTAATTTAAATGAATTGTACCTTCAATGAGCCGGAATCACCGCATAATCCTTTTTTAATAAAATCCTACTTTTTAGGGAGTAGTAAAAAAGTAGAGTCTAATTTTTTGCTGGTAAAATGCTTTTTCCAGTTTTAATATTCCTTTTCGTCAACTCCCATTGTTGCTTGTATCAATCTTTATCCACCAAGAGTGACAAGTTTACAATTTTCTAATTTGGGATGGTTAATTGTGATCTTTATTTATCCATTTTTTTGTGCTTGTTCTTGTTGATTACCCATTGGATCCTTCTCAATATATTGATAAAAAATAAAATTATAAAGATAAATTAACAAATAGTTATTTATCATTTTACAAGAAGGAGAAATTTTGGAAAATGATGATAGAAATCATCAATCAATGAGGAGACCAGTTGTCAATTTATTAGACCATTTTAAAAATTAAATATAGTGATGGAAGATATTTGCTAGATAAAGTAAGCTAGGAGATGGAAAATGAGCAATATTTTGCTAATAGCATTGGGGACTGAGCCTTTTAAAATGTCAAAATAAACTACATTGTCAAATGATCTTAGACTTAAGCAACATTTATTTAACAAAAATAATTGGTATTTGACTAAATTCTGAAATGAATGCCTAAAAATTTAATGAATAGTTTCGACAACCCCTTACAAATATTTTAAAAGATAACATTTTAAAAATTTCTCCTCCTTGTTACTTTAATAAATGGAAGTCAGTTTAATTTATCTCATAAATCTTTATTTTAAGAAGAGGATAAAATGATCCTCGATCCTTTAGGAAGTTATAAAATACAATATTCATATTCTACTTTGAAAATAGTAAACTTAATATTGAAGCAAAATTCATTTAAAGTTTATTCATATATGAGGAGAAGGCAGATATTTAAGATATGATAAGCTTATAAATGGAAAAAGTTAATATTTTCGAATCAAAGGAGTTTGTTTTTAGCATCAGAGAAAGACATAATTTAAATAACGCTTCTTCACATGCCTCAAATTTGGATTTCATATTTCCCAATAAACCTGAATATTTTTATTTATTTTATTAGTACACTAGAAAAGTAAAGATGTGGAGTTGAGCTATTGGAAAGCTAAGATTGAGAGAACATTTCATTAATTTATTAATATTTAAATATCTTTCAAACTAATATTTAATTAATCTATATTTAATATTAAATTTGATTTATAGTTTGAAGAATCATTTCAGAGGGATGTTTTCCGCTTTTTCATCGGTAGCATTTCATATTTATTCTCCTCATCATCAGAAAAATTAGAAAATTCATCATAGAAGGGGCTTAAGGGTCTTTTGAGAACATCGAGATCATCATGTTCGTTATATGGATTCTCGAAGAATTGACAAATGACTAAAATCACTGTAGCACAATAAATCTTCATGAATTTTCTGTATTTTTCCGAAATAGAAATTTCTTGTGAAAGATCAAGGTGAACAAAGGCTAAATTGAGAATAGATATGCTCTCAGGTTAAGCTGATACTGAATCAGCGATTTACATGAGTTCATAAGAACTCATGTATTAATCAGCATCATTATTGTGGGCTTGAAGAACTTTTTAAGCTAGAATCATCAATTAAAGAGTGATTTGCTCTGAGCAATGAGAACTTACCATGTCCAAAAAAGTCTTGAGTTTTTAAAAATTCTTCAGCATTTTTGAGATATTTTCTATTGTTTCTTTGTCCATTTTAATCTTTGAAGAATCAAGGAGTTCAGAACATGTCCTCTTGTTATTCTGTTATTGAAATTCGTTTTCAAACATCGAAAGCTCATTTGATTTTTTTGCTGTCATTAGTTATCTCAAGTATTCCATATAATTCTTAAACTCTCTCAGGAACACTGTTTAATGTTAGTTCATAAATGAGTTCTCAAAGCTGATTTCATAGTTTACAGCAATGTTTTGACTTGATTTAATATAAAAGGATAGCTTTCCCTGAGGTTCCTAACATCCTGTCTAAATTTCTCTCCCATGACCTTTTTCATTTTCTCCTCCCTAACCGAAAGGAAAATCAAAGTCCTGAATAGAAACTAAGTCCTTATTGTTGAATTAGGCAAATTTGGAGTACATTTTGTCTTTGAACTATTTTTAATTATTATTATCCTGCTCTAAATCATAGTTAGTAATAAGCTGAAAAGTTAAAAAAAATAAAACAGCTATCTTGACGTCAAAAAACTATATAAATCAGTTTCTGTTGACTCCAGATGCCCTGTGATTCTTTTCTGATGTGTTTTCTTAATATTATATTTTTTCTTTTCAGTGAATGATGATATATTTTGCAGCCGAAAACTATCCCTCAACTAAAAGTTTCTATTTTTTTATAAAAGGAGAAAGATCAAATCTTTATTTTTTAATGATAAAACGTTCTTTTGATTTTTTTAGATTATTAGACATTTTCATGTTTTTAAAAACATGCAGCTTTCGAAGATCGACTTTGTTTGATACTCATAAAATAATCTTCAAACTAAAAACTATACCTATGAGTTCAAAATTAGCAGAATATCATTGATTGGTGATAAAAGGGTAAATATTAATTGGAAATTGAAAAATCAGAGTGATCGTCTCGTAAGTATGGAATTTTTAAATTAAAAAGATATTAAAAGATATAAAATATTAAATGGCATGTTTGCTAATAAGAATTTACGGATGAGGGCTTTCTAAAATTGGTATTTTTAAAATAATTTTTTAGAGTTATCGTATAATATTACAGCTTTATTAGGGTTAATTATAAAATTTAAAATTTATTAATTTTAACGATATCGAACGTTGATGTTCAGAATATCAGTTCTTATAATAAAATCAGCCAACATTCGATAAAAAGGGTCTCGATGGACTCTCAATAGCAGCAATTGAATTACTATTATATTTGAATTTATCAGAGTTGGAAACACTTAATTTGTTTTTATTTAGATCTGTCTTAGTTTTAAAAGTCAAATAAATCTCTTTTTTTTAAATTCAATTCTTAAATATAATATTTTTTACTAACAGCAATATAAATTGATTTTTAGGATAATTAAGATCTTTTAATCTATCAGTTATAGATAGAATAGGGAAGAGTATTCTTAAATGAAAGGGAAAAGATAATATCTACTAAATATTCAATAAGAATAGAGCATTTTAAAGTAAATAACATCCATTCTTTCTTATAAATAGGTTAATTTTCATTTTATGATGATAAGATTATAATCAATGACTCGATTAACAATCATTTTATTAGTCACTAATTTATTCTTCATCAATGTCTTCAAGAAGAGAGGTATTTAACTTGATTTATTCTTCATATTTGGTTAAGTTTGTCTAATGTAAATCACTAAGAGTTAAGTTAGCAGAATTTTTGAAATTTGGTGCATAAATAAGCTTATTTATCTCTTTTACTATCAAAGTTAACTTGCGATTCTTCAAAGGAGTATTTCCTTTTTGCAACAAATGATGACATATTTAACCATTATCACGATACACATTAGCGTGAAGAAATGTTTTTCCATGGAAAGGTAAAAAATGCATTTGAGGAGGCTCAGAAGGATAAGTCTCGGGAAAGGTTATTTTGATTTTTATGAGTTTATTTTTATACATTCCTTTGCCTTTAATAATTAAAAGCTTAATGAGTCCCTGTTCGACCCCTTGATCATCGAAATAATCTTCTATCGCCATCCTCTTAAGTTCTAAATCATTTTCCCTATAGTCATATAATTTTGTAATATCCTCCTCGACATATTTCATGCTTCTCCCAATAGTATCCATCTATTAATATTTTCAATTTGATTTATCTGCAATTAATTTCCTATCATTAAGCATTTATATCAAATTATTATAAGAGATGAATTTGTTACTATTCTATTGACATACAGGTTCAATCAATATAAATATATTTAGTTGTAAAAATTATTGGATGTCCAATATCAGAGATTTAATGAGACTCAAAGGAGCAAAGCCCATGCTCATCAAGCCGCTTACAAGCCTAAAATTGACGAATCCTTAAAATAATCTATTTTTATATGGTCAAAAACAAACAAACGAATCAGCATTTTCGAAAAGATCGAAATAAAAATAAAAATAACAAGATGCGACTACAATTACTTCAACAAAAAGATTTCATAAGCGTGGAGCTAGTTTTGGAACACCTGATCAAACAGATCGATAGCGTTTAACCTTCAACTAAAATAATCGACTTACGATGTAACAGTTGAATAAATCAGCTATAATTGCACACTAAAGCTAAATATAAAGGCCTAAAATCATGAATTAAATCACGAAATCCATAAAATTCCAATGACCGAACGAAAATCAAGATTCAACTACGTTATTTGCAAAGAATATAATCCTCAACAAAAACAGACAGCGACAGTTAAAAAAACTCAATAAGCTGAAATCTCCATTAATATGTTTAACTTTTTATATCCGATTGGTAAAGGCGGATATGGGAAGGTTTGGAAAGTGGAATTTAAGAAAAATAGGCAAACCTACGCAATAAAACAAATGAGTAAAATTAAAGTGATCAATAAAAAATCAGTCTCTTCGGTAATGAATGAGCGTAATTTCCTTGCTAAATTGAGCCATCCTTTTATTGTCAATATGTAGCTTGCATTCCAAAATAGAGAAAATCTCTATTTATTGATGGACTACCTAGATGGCGGTGATTTGAGATATCATCTTGGGAATAGACAATTCTTCAGTGAAAAATAAACTAAATTCTTTTTGGTTAATATCATTATCGGGCTCGAGTACTTACATAGAAATAAGATTATACATCGAGATATTAAACCTTAAAATTTAGTCTTTGATTCGCTAGGATTTATGCGGATCACCGATCTAGGAATATCCAGATAACTGCGATAAGATAATCATCAGGATACAAGCGGAACTCCAGGGTATATGGCCCCTGAAGTAATGGTGCGAAGACCTCATTCATATACTGCAGATTACTTTGCCCTTGGAGTAATCGCTTACGAATTAATGCTTGGAAAAAGGCCTTACCTCGGCTCAAATCGAAAATAGATAAAATAACAAATTCTATCTCGGCAAGCGAGCATAAAGTATGATGAGCTTCCATATAAATGGTCGCCTCATTCAATTGACTTTATTAATAGAGTATACAATTCTAAATTCAGCTTCTCTTGAGAAATCCTAATCAAAGATTGGGTATAAATGGTATCGAGTAAATTAAAGAACATCCCTGGCTTGCTGATACTTAATGGTAGAAGATCTTGCAAAGGAGAGTAAAGCCTCCCTTTAAGCCTATAGTAAGTTAAATTTTATGTAGAGTATTGAAGACGATTACGAAAGCTATAAATAGCAGATTTCTTAAGATACACTAAATGACAATCAGGAAGAACTATTATTGATGCTAAGAAAGGGCACTGTTCAATAATTATTTTAAGGTTATTAATTCGAAAGGTAATCGAATGATTCTATCATCAAAAAGAATACATCATACCCGACAAATTCAACTGATTAAAATTTTATAAGAAAATGATTCTAATAAATCTTTACTTTTTTTCAAAATTTAATTCTTATGTTTATTCGCAATATTAATTATCTTGAACGATATTCTCTAAAACGAAATTATTACCTTTAACGATATAAAAATGATAATTAATTTATAATACTGTGATCCAACAGTTTTCTGCAGAATACAATAATCCCTCATTTGAGATTTAATAAAGTAAAAATTTACTTTAAGTAATGAAATGATCTATTTTTTTCGGTATTTATTTATGGATAATTATATCTTTTAAATTAAATAATTTTTTAAACTTCTAAATGAAAAAATTGACTGGGTAATGCATCAAAAAGCTGAAGCTTGAAGATTATGAAGTGGGTCGTGTCTTGGGCAAAGGTACTGTTATTCTTATTTAGGGGGTTTTGGGAAAGTAAAAGTGGCAAAGAACAAAAAGACTGGAAAGTACGTTGCTCTCAAATTGCTTAACAAACACTAAATAATGAAAGCTCAACAAATTGATCATGTTTATAATGAGAATTTCGTACACTCTCAAATCAACCATCCATTCATTGTCACATTCGAAGGTCTTGCCCAAGACACGAAGTTTCTATTTCTGGTTTTAGAGTTGATCAATGGAGGAGAGCTTTTTACTTACTTAAGGAATGTTGAATCATTCAAAACAGATCAGGCTCGCTTTTATGCAGCCTCAGTTATCAGTTGCTTTGAGTACCTTCATAGCAAAAATATTATTTTCAGAGACCTAAAACCTGAAAATTTATTGATTGCAAATGACGGGTATGTAAAGTTAGCCGATTTTGGTTTTGCTAAATTTCTTTCAGAGGGGAGGACGTTCACCATTTGTGGAACTCCTGAATACATCGCACCTGAGGTGATTTTGAACCAAGGACATGGAAAGGCAGTAGATTGGTGGACTGTTGGAGTTCTTATTTATGAAATGCACGCAGGAATAGATCCTTTCAATGATGAAGACCCAATGGGAATTTATAAAAATATTTTGAGAGGAAAGATCTCTTTTCCGAGTAATTTTGATAAAGAAGCTAAATCATTAGTCAAGCACCTTCTCGTTGCTGATTTATCAAAGCGTTATGGAAACTTAAAGGATGGTAAATATAAATTAATTTAGGGGTCAACGATATCAAAAAGCATCGATGGTTCAATAACTTCAGCTGGGAAGATCTCCTCAAGAAAAAAATAAAACCTAGTTACGTTCCAGTCGTAAAGAGCCTCGGAGATGTTTCTAATTTCGAAGAATATCCAGATTCAGGTCCAAACTCCGCCGTTGAGATTAAACCAAACATTGATCCATTTTTAACTTGGTGATTTACATGATTGGCTCTATGAATATTGAATTAGGAAAGCTAAAATGGCATTGATGAATTTATTGACCTTTTCCAGAGAAAGAGTCATTATAAATATATCCACCCTATCAATCTATAAATATATTAAAAATGATGATCTATGGTTGAATTAAATTAATGCCAATTGATTTTTACAGTAAAAAAATAGAGATTATTTATAGTATTTATTCTGCTTTTTTTGGCGCTCTCCGCAATATTGAACTATAATTTTAGTGTGAAAAAAGATGTAAAGTGAAGAGTCTGAAAATTCTTCTGACTAATCTATAGATATATTGAACAAATTAGCTCCTGAAGAGTCAAAACCAATCAAAAAATAAGATAAAAAAGTTGTAGTAGAAAGACCAAAGGGAATCAATCTCAATGTAATTAGATAAAAGCATCCTCGCTTGGTTATTGATCACATGGTTCTCGAGGATTTTAAATCATATGCAGGACGACAAATTATTGGAAAATTTCATGGCAATTTTACAAGTGTGGTGGGACCAAATGGTTCAGGCAAATCAAATCTAATTGAAAGTATGCTTTTCATATTTGGATTCAGTGCTAGCTGGATGAGATTAAACAAGCTCAGCCAACTCATTCATAACTCAAGTACGTCGACTGGGGTTAATAGAGCTGCAGTAGAAATTCACTTCAAAAGAATTCAATAATAGAGCGATGGTACCATGATTGATGTTCCGGGATCTGAATTTTGGATAAGAAGAACTGTAAATTCTTCAAGTGTATCCAAGTATTATTTGCTTGGAAAAGAGTCAACGCAAGCCGAAGTGAAATAAAAGCTAAAAGCAGAAGGAATTGATTTAGGAAATAATCGGTTTCTGATTTTACAAGGTGAAGTTGAGCAAATATCTCAGATGAAACAAAAATCTGGAGATCGAGAAAAACCAGGACTCTTGGAGTATTTGGAAGACATCATTGGTTCTAATCAATTCATTGAGAAAATTGAAGAATGTGGAGTATAGTACGCACAAGCAGAATAGCAAAAGCATGAAAAGGGTCAATTAATGAAATTAGTCGAGACCTAACTTAAGGGAATGTCAAAGTCCAAAGATGAAGCAGTGAGATACGTCAAAAAAGAAAAGAAAATTTACCAGCTTCAAAATGTTTTGAATCAGGTGTTGGTATATGCTGCTCAAGAATAAGGGAAAAAGCTAAAATAAAAACTGGTTGAACTGTAAAAAGCAAGGGATAGAATTGTGACTGAAGAAAGGTAAAAATTAAAAAAGCAAGCTGAGAGAATAAAATAGATTCGAAGAAATAAAGCAGAGATGGATGAAGTTCAAAAGACTTTAGATAAATATCAGTAGACTTGCAACAAACTGCAAATTGATGATAAACATATCACACATGAAGTAGCCTTTAAAAGTGAGGATTTGGTAAAATATGAAAGGAAATTACAAGACTCAGATCGCTAGTTTAGCAAGATAATAAGCCAATGTGAATAAATTCGTGATAAGTTGCCGAAGAGCACCGAAATATTAAAAGAAAGAAATTAGAAATTAGAACAGATGAGGTTGGAACTAGCAAAATATTAAAAACCTCAATTGAGACAGAAAATTAAAGACTGTGAAGTTTAGTTATCCAAGAATGAATTGGAAGCAAACACCTTAAAGAGCAAACTATAAAATATCAAATAAACTGTAGGAAAAATGAAAGTGGGTAAGGGATAATTAGAAAGTAAAATTAAGGAGTATCAGCAAAAGGCAGGAGAAAACGCTGAGGTAAAAGAGAAAATAGATAAAGCTAGGGGAATTGCAGAAAAGATTATCAGATAAAAAACTGATAAAGTGTCATAAATGACAAGGAAGAGAGACGATATCAAAAATTAAATTAGGCAATTAGATAATGAGCTTAGAGAACATCTGAATTAGTCATAGGAACAGGGACAAGTTGGTAATATGTACAGATAAATAATGGCGCAAAGATTTCCAGGGGTTCTTGGTCGTTTGGGAGATTTAGGAGATGTTCCTCGATAATATGACGAAATTATAACAACTTGCTGTAATAAACTTGACAATATTGTCGTTCAAGACCTCTAAACTGCCACTGCCGTACTCAACTATTTAAAACAAAAACGTATTGGCCGAGTAACTTGCATTATCCTCGATAAAATCTCAGAATACAGAAACTACATGAATCGGCCTTTTGTAGTATTGCCAAAATCAATAAGATTGTTTGACTCAATAAAATTCAAGACAGAATAGGCCAAACTTGCTTTTTATTTTGCACTGAATGATACATTGTATTGTGAAGACAGCGATTTAGGCTTATAGTACTCAATGAAGAACTAAAGCCAAAGAAGAAGAGTCATCTGCAAGAATAAAAATAGAGGAGGATATATTATCTATGAAATGAATGGTTTGATGGTCGGAAGCGCTCCCAGAAGAGGAGGATTTTAGCATAAAGCTGGAATTAAAAACAAGAATAAAGACGGAGATGAAAATCGTTCAAAAGATTTGGAGGTTCGCAAAAAAGAATTGATTAGGAATATGTAAGAACTCAATAAAAAGATTGATAAATAAGATTCTGAATTGAAAACAGCAAAGCAAGATTTATAACAGATGAAGAGAGAACTTGAATCTGTTCGATAAAATATCAAAGAGTACGAAGAAGAGATTAAGGATTTAAAGGTAATGATAGGAAAAGCCGAAGGCAAATCTACTTCCACAAACAACATGGAAAAATAAATAGGGGCCATTGAAAGTGAGCTTTTAAATTTATCTAAGAAGCGAAGTGAGCATTAAAAAATACTCAAACAGCTGTAAGATGAACAGAAAAAAAACTAAAATAATGATATTCATGAGTTACGATAAAAATATAAGAAAGAGAAAGCTGAAGTGAATAGAAGTGAGAAATAATTTGAAAAAGAAAAAGCTATATTAGAGACAGCAATAAAAAGAATTGAAGATATTAAAAATGGCAAAAAGGATACTGAAAGGATTTTGGAACGATTGAAAAAATAGATTGATAAGTTTAAAAATGATCAACTTGAACTGGAAAGGAAAGTATCAGAAATTATTGGGAAGATGACAGCGTGCGAAGAAAAATTGAAGGAATGCAAAAAGAGCGAGCAGGATTTAAGAATGATTATGGATGAGGATGACAAGGAAGTCAGATAAAGTAAAACAAAAGTGGAAAAGGCTAAAAAGGATGTGTAAAATTGCCAGTAAAACTGCAAAAAACAAAATTAACAGTTGAAATTATCTGAGCAGGAGTTGTAGAAAGTAAGACAAAATTATCGTTAGCTGAGTGCGAGTTATTCATTCTTGGAGCACTTAGAAGAAGTTTAAAAGATGGCAGTTGGTGGAGGTGACAAGTACAATGATGATATTCCCGAGCCTAAAAATTCTTCAATGCTGGAAACTTCGATGCTTAATTCTTCAATTGATTCTAATCAGCCCAAAGTATTTCATATCGAAGAACTTTTCAAAAGTTAACCTTTTGCAAATCTCAACGAAGACCAACTATAGAATTTTAGCTTCTTTAAAGATAAGTTATCGGGTATGATAACTTCTGAAACTGCGGCTTTGAAAAAAATGGAGGGAAGTAATATCGAAGTAATCAATGAGTTTAGAACCAAATATTCGCATTATAGAGAGAGATTGACTTAGTTTTAAGCTGTGAGATAGCGCCAAGCTGAACTAAAAAGGATAATTGATGGATTAAAGGAAGAGAGATTAAAACTATTTAGATAGGGATTTGGAATTATTAACGCAAAACTGAAGGAGGTTTATCAACATTTGACTCGAGGAGGTGACGCCTAATTATAACTCATTGACGCACTGGATCCTTTTAGTGATGGAGTCAATTTTAGTGTAAGACCTCCTAAAAAATCATGGAAGGAGGTTAATAAACTTTCTGGAGGATAGAAAACGTTGAGTTCTCTTTCATTAATTTTTGCCTTGCACTATTATAAGCCAACACCTCTTTACTTTATGGATGAAATCGACGCAGCTTTGGATTTCAAAAACGTATCAATCGTTGCTGATTACATCAAAAAGAGAACAAAGGATGCTCAATTCATCATTATTTCTTTGCGCAACAACATGTTTGATTTGGCCAACAAGTTGATTGGTGTTTACAAGACCAACGACAAGACGAAAGTGATAAACTTAGAGCCAGCGAAGTTATTACAGCAACGTTAAAATAGGCAAAGATAAAATGTTTAGAATCGTCAAAACGAAGCAAACTCCAATATTTGATCATCTAAAAAATAAATATAATATTCATGTCATAATATCATATAGCGATAGATTATCCTTGAAAACTAACACACCTAAGCGTATCCCTTCATAAATCTAGCTGTATCTGTTCTTTCTCTTGAGATCAATTTAATTAATTATATAATCTTATTTGTAATGCCCAAACTGTGTAATGAAATATAGGTTTATTTTGATGATTGAATGGGATCAAGAAGAAATTTATTCTTTTTGACTCAAAGATATTTCATTAATTTCAAAATGCTATTCAAGATCTAAGCGGCATAACGGACATCTTTTATTCACTTTGAGCCAAGACTTGGCGCAGTCGTGGTGAAAAATGTGTCCACAAGGAAACTTTTTAATGATTTAATCTAATTTACCACTGTATTACCGACCTTAAAAGCTTCGATACATACAGAACATTTTTGTGAAGATCTCCCCATCTTCATACTCTTGATCATTTTTCGGTATTTGTGCGAAAGTCCATTCGTTTATGAGTAAGTTCGTGAATTTTCTATTTCTAGTGACATTCGCTAAGTTTGAGTAATGTGTACAAGGACTTGCTAAATTATGGCATCTTCATCATACTGCTGAAAGAGTGGATAAGGTGTCTATATACAAATTAAAGTACCTATTCTTGATTAATCTGCATTTATAAAGTGAAAATGGTTAGAGAATTCTAAGTTGCAATTATTATAGCAAAAGCAAAAAGCAATGGCCATAATAAAAGTATTAGAATTATTCATAGACTATATGGCTAATTGCATTACATATTAAGATGTACCTCATTATATTTATTATAGATATTAAGAGTACCAAAAACTCGAAGTTGATCACAAAGGTTGTTAAATTCAAAAGATTGCAATTACCTCATTGACTAAAAAACAAAAAATCAGTTTTTAATTGTCCTTTGCAATAATCTTATGCGTGTGATATTTTTTAATCCGTCTTTTTAAAAAATATTTTACTCGATTTTCAAACTCTATATTCTAATATAATTGATAAATTATTATTTGATTGCATGTACATTGCCAAAACATTATCAAATTTGAAATGGACAGGCGTCAATCTCATAAAAAATTCATTTTACAGATTTAGCAGCGGTGCAGTAAGCAAGGGTCAAAGTAGCTTAGCGCTTGAAGACTGGTAGTATTGCAAATCAATCCGACATGAACTAAAAAATAATAACATAAAAGAGGCTTTAGGTTTAATATTTCAAGTATTTCTTTGATAACTTAGAGTTATTTCCATGACAAAGTTCTTGATATTCAAACATACAACTCTGTTTATTAAAAAATTAATGAGCTGTCTCTGTAACTTTCTTATTCGGAAATTCTCTACGAGATATATAGAGAACATTTTCCTCCCAATCCCCTTCTGTAAAATAATGTATGATTAAGGAACAATTGGATGTCAAAACTCACAACATCAACAAATGCATCCCTCCTTTAAAAATTAAAAAAGGATTATGAAGCCATTAATATGCCATACCCCGTCAAAACAATTCGGAATTCTAAAAAATAAGCTAAAAAATAGCAAAAAAATATTGAGTCTCCATAAACAAAAGAAGAATAACTTTCTAAAAAAAGGGGAAGAGGCAAAAAAGCACAAAATAATTAACTAATTCAGCCAGTAGTAGTAAATGATTTGATGCCCAAAATATAATTAAGAAGCCTCGATAATGCGATGACATTTTAAAATTCTAATTTAAATGAAGAAGATTTAAAAGTGAAATTTGCCTCATAAATTAAATAGCTTTTTGAGCATATTGGCTTTAGTATGGGTGCAAACAACTATTCTAAAGTATCAATACACGACGTTGAAATAATAATGAATATTCCATCTGATTAAAATTAACACGACAGCCAAGACTAGGTTGATTATTACGATGAAGATGGAGATGAAGAGGGTCCAGGAATATATGGGTTGGATATTAGTCGAATCAAAATTGGCAGAATTGAATTTTATAACGACAAAAAGGGTAAAGATGATTCATGAATAATCTAATACTTATAAACTATAATGTGTACCCAATTAAAAATACTAAAGACAATAAAATTTACGTTTTTATTAAAAAAAAACTTACTACTAATTAAGATTTATGAGTAAACTATTCCCCGTACCTTTGAAATATAAGACTATTGAAGCATTAATATTTTTATTTATAGTAAGGAACGCTGCTCATACCATTTCCTTTTGTACAAAGGCAAAAAAATATTCAGAAGCTCAATCATGAATTCGAAAATAAATTAAAACCTTTAATAAATGAAGTTGAGAAATCATACTGAAAAATATTTTTAGGGTATATATACATTCATGAGTCAGCTGGTCAATTGGTGAATAAATGGATGTTTAGGCCTTTTTAAACATACTTTGGTCAAAGGTTTTCTGCCAGTAGTCAAGCTCTTCCTCTTTTAAATATAAAATTAATAATCAGTTTAAATTATATTGTTTTTAATTCTTTGCTTGCTTATATTTTTCGCATACAATGTTTATTTATTTTCTTCCAAATACATGAATAAAGTCTTTTTAAACAGTTAATGAGATGGTTGATCTTTTCATTACTAAAATCCATGTTTAAATAAGTGTGAACTTCAGTGTTTGATCTTTTTATCTTAAAAAATAATAAAAATGGTCTATTATTGTCCGAAAAACGGTATAGATCATGATATTTATTGAAAAAAAATTAGTATATTACAATCGAGCCTAATTACTCTGATCTTCATGAAATTTTATTATATAATTACATTATTATTTATTTGATGGGGAATACAATTAATATCAAACATGTCTAAGATTATCAAGCAAGACCAGCAACTATTGATGAACTTCATCTTTTTGTTGAAAATGCCGAAAAACAAGGATGGAATCCAGCTTTATATGATATTTAGGCTATACACAAATATGATCCTTCTACCTTCTATGTGGGGCTTTTTAAGAATGAAATCGTTTGCTTAATGAGTCTTGTTATTTATGCAAACAATTTTGCCTTTATTGGTTTCGTTATTTGCAAACCTGAATATAGAGGTCGATTATATGCAATAGCATTAGCAAAGATCATATCAAATCGCTTATCTGGTCAAAATGTAGGTTTGGATTCTGTTTTCCTACAAATTCCTCTCTATTAAAAAAATGGATTTAAAAGTGTTTATAAGACTATTCGATATGAATGTTTCGGAACAAATTAAAAAATAGAAAATCAATCTATTCTTCCAATCTCACAATTTGACTTTAATGAAGTTGTACATTACGATTCTTAAGTTTTTCCTTGCTAACGGTCTGATTTTCTGAAAGAATGGATCAACATTAAAGATAGCATAACGGTGGGCTACAGAAAAGATGGTAAAATAGTTGGTTTTGGTAATTTGCAGAAGTTAGTAAATGGTTATTGTATTGGGCCTTTATTTGCTGATGATCTATAGATTGCCAAATAGATTTTTGAATATATGAAAGGTGAAGCGGAATAAAAGAGTAGAATCTTTATTAATATTCCTAGTATTAATGCTTAAGCCATAAAGTTAGCCTAACTTCTTTCTTTAAAGTAGTTTCGTCAGCTGTCAAGAATGTATACGAAAGGATTGCCAAGATTCCAATACAATAAAATATTTGGAATCACATCGCCTTAATTTGGCTGATTACTGATCAATTATAAAATATAGAAAATTCAATATTATTTTTCTAAAAGTATAATTTACTATTACTTTTGAAAGATTATATTTGAAACGAGTGATATTTAATTTATTATTAACTTTAATGGGGAATACAATTGAAGTAAAATCTATATAGGACTATTAAGTGAGATAGGCTAAATAGGATGAACTCCAAGTTTTTCTGAATAATGCCTAAAAATAAGAATGGAATCCAGCCCTATATGATGTTTTTGCTGTCTATAAGTATGATCCCTCAACCTTCTATGTTGGAGTTTTTCAGAATTAAATCATTTGCATGATGAGTTTAGTCACATATGGTCATGATTTTGCTTTTGTTGGCTTTGTCATATGTAAACCTGAATACAGGGGTCGTTTATTTGCAATAAATTTAGGAAAATAAATATCAAAACGTTTATCTGGTCAAAATGTTGCCTTGGAGGCTGTTTTTAAGCAAATTCCTCGATATTAAAGAAATGGTTTCAAAAGTTTCTATACAACTATTCGATATGAATGTTCTGGAATATAATAAAAAATTGAAAATCAAAATATTTTACCAATCTCAGAATTTAATTTTAATGAAGTTGTCCACTATGATGCTTAAATCTTTCCTAGTTAAAGACCTGATTTTCTGAAAGAATGGATTAATATTAAAGATAGCATAACAGTGGGTTACCAACAAAATGGTAAGTTAGTTGGTTTTGTTCAATTGCGGAAAGCTATGAATGGATATAGAATTGGACCTTTGTATGCTGATGATCTAAAGATAGCCTCATAGATATTTAAATATATGAGAAGCAAAGCCGGAGAAAAGAGTAAGATCTTTATTGATATCCCTGATATCAACGCTGATGCTATAAAATTAGCTTAGCTACTATCGATGAAAGAGTTGGCTCAATTTTCAAGAATGTATACGAAGGGTTTGCCCAAACTCCAATATAATAAAATGTATTCAACAACGTCCATTGAATTTGGTTGATCTTTGAGTAAAATATCATTAATATTTTTATCTCATATGAAGAGAAAAGACTATTAATACAATTTTTGCTTTAAATTAAAAAGAAAAGCAGCTTTGAAATATATATTGTGATAACTGATCTGTTTATCTCTTTAATATTGAAATCTCAATGCCATTATATATGTATCTTCAGATAAAATAAACTATGATTGACTTTTAATATTTTTATTTTTTACTTTACTTTTTGTTGTTGATAATACTATTTAACTTTGAGTTGAATTTTTGATGTGTTATTTTATTTAAATCTTCCTTTCTTTCATCTATAACATTTTTAATACTATCTATTTATATTTACTAAACATCAAAACTATACATCTCATCATTTACATATATAAAATCAGAATTTAGCATCAAATTTAGTATACATCAATACTTAAAGATTTGGCATTAAATCTTTAACAATATCTCCAAAATGTTTTACAGTTTCTTTATCTTCAGCCTTTATTGGTATTTTATTCAATAAACAACATGATTGTTTTATCTACTTCAAAATCAATGGCAAATATTCATTGGGAGTATGATCCTAGAACTATATTTCGAAACTCATGTTGATTTTAACTTTAAAAATGTGGTTTACAAGCTTACAAAGTAAATAAGTAAATGAGAGTAAATTGTCTGCCATATTGGATAATGATTTTTTAATTATTGCTCCGTATTTTTTATTATTAATAATGAATAACTATCCTATCATCGATTAAAGCTAGCAAAAGGTTAGTTTGGGATCAATAGAATATTTTTTAATCTTTGAGATAGTTTACTAGTATAAACCAATATTTCCTGATTTTATTAAAGCAGAAAGTTTGTAAATTTGTTAAAAATTTGGATAATTGCTCTCCTATAGTTGAAAGTGAATATATTAAATCAAATTATTTTGAAACTGGGTTGTTAATGCATAAGATTATCTTTTAAGAATATCGAAAGCCAATTTTATTGCCTATAAGTTTATTGAAACAGCATATTAATCTTAGAGCTCTCTAATTTTAGCTAAGGGTACAAACTTTAAATTTGTTGTTTTATTATCTTCCTCACAAAAGGTAAAACTCAACTGAAGATCTTTACAATCTTTTAAGATTTAAACTAATTCACCAATCAATTTATCGATTTTTTCCCCAGTATTTTCTAATTTATAGGATACAATTCCAATATCATGAAATTTACATTTTTAAAACAGGATAATATTCTTCCCTTCTGCTTTCCGATAACAATAACTATCTTATAATAAGCATTAATAAAATAATTTTGGCTTAAAATGACAGGAATAGCCTTTAACTGAACTCAAGACATATCCATAGAAGTAGGGAATGGAATTGTTATATCTATACAAAGGTTTATCCTTCACCAATAAATATAATGATGATGATAGTTGCTTTCCAAAAGTAATGATTAGATTAGATGTTTGATAAACATATTGCACACTATTTTAAAAAAGAGTGATATGACTCTATAATGTAGAAACCAATCTTCTTTTTTCAGATTAATTACAATTCGATTAAATATTTCCAATTATAATAAGATTGGATTTCTATGTAGAAATTAGAAGAATTACATTAGCTAATTCTAACATAGATAAATTTCTCTTTGATATTTTTTAGTTTGCTTTTGCATTCAATTAGATTAAACCAAGTACTATCCAAACCATTATTAGATCTTTTTATTTTTCAGAAAATGTACTGCTTAATAAAGTTGACAAAGTAAAAATACGAATGAAACTGGTTTTGGGCCATAGTTTCTCACTATACTTTTATTTGGTTATTTGTAAATCTGAGAGCCTATCTTGGTTGGAGCTATTTATATCTTTTTACTCAATTTGATAACAATAATTACCTTTAAATATCTTCTTAAAAATTAGTTAATTCCTATGAACAAGATAAAATTAATTGTACGTTATATAATTAAGCACTTACTTTGAGTTTGGTCTGTCTTTGGGATTATATTGCAGTAATTGATTCAAAAGTTAAAACCATTTTTAATTAAATTTTGATAAAAGTTGTATTTCCTTGAGCTTTACAGGCAATTATTTTTAATTTAAAGACTCCCTCTCTAATATTCGACCTTAATTGATAATTTATAAAAGCATAATTCCAAGTCCCCAAATATCAATTTTTTCATTGTTAAAGCGCGCATTTTTTGTTTCTGGAGCCATATTATATAGGCTATGACAATCAATTCCGTAATCTTTTTCATTATTTTTACATATTTTGCTTTTGCTAAAATTGCTCATAACGACAGCACTAAAATTAATATCATTTAAGTAATTTATCCCTATATTCGAAGGTTTAATATTTCCATAATAAATGTTCAATTTGTCTTCCGTCTTTGTTTTGCTAAGAATCTTTAAGTTAAGATAATGATTTAGCTCCATTGGATATAATTACTCGATATCAAAATGAAGACAAACTAGCCCTTCAGTGATTTGTTTGAAAATATTGAATATAATTGCTGCTTGATTTTCTGCAGAAATTTTAGCTAAATGTTAGTTGATTCTCAGTTTCATTAAATCCTGCCTACATTATTAAAAGACAAAATACTAAGCTTAAATTTCTTTTTGGCCTTATATTTCATTCTAAACCATAAATATTTCAAAAACATTGATTAGTTTGTTAATACCAATTAAATCTCTTGAGGTGAGGAAATTGAGTTTTCTCTTCAATGTTTTTATCTTTTATTTGTGTTTTATTTCTTTTATCAGCTTTAATATAATAACTTCATCTGCTTCTGGAATTATCATCTTCTTTATTTTATCTCTTTCAACCCTTTTAATAATGACGTTTTTTCTTAAAAAGGATAAGGTTTTTTTGTGATAATTTTTGTTTGTCGTAATTGAATCCAGCTCTAAACTTTAAGCCCTGTAAATATTGTGAAAATCCGATTTATTCAAAGTTTATTATGTATTAATTTGATAAACTAAGTTATTGATACTAATATATTTGCCCGAATATCCTTTTGATGATAAAAATTGTTTTAATATTATTTGTTAATTCATAAATATAGTTTGCCCAACACGTTGACAATTTTTAGGCGAAAATGTCAAAGTAAGATAAATGTTGATAGAATTTTTATCTAATTGCTTGATTTGAATCATAATATTATATTCAGAGATAGTTGCTATTTGTTTTGATGATTCTTAAGAAGATATATAGGGATTTGATTTGATAGTTTAGTAGAAAGCAATTATTCCAAGAGTTAAGAGAATTTATTCAATTATTGCTACAATTTAAGATTTTGCAATTTGCTTTCGAGCAAAAAAGTTAATAATTTCTTCTAAAAGTTGACTCATCGCATTCTTTTGAGAAATATTTGAATATTTAATTTCAAAAAAATCTGGCAAAAGGTTCGTTATGTTATCAATGATTAATTATCTTCGATATTCTATGGCAGTTGATTTTTAACTATAACTAAGAATTACTTTTTATTTGCTATTTGTTTTTACTACAGCATTGAGATTTTGCATGATAGAAATTTTAATCTTAAAAAAAGTATTAAGTTATTTGAAGGAAGCATATTTGACTCTAAATAACTGTTCTATTAAGATTTATAAACCAATAACAAGGCTGTTTAACTGATTATGCAAGAACATGTTTCTCCTCAGTTATATCTATCTTTCATGACTAGTTGGTATCTCTAAATTGACTTTAAACACTGCAAGTAAAACAGCATAGATGATAACATTCAGTTCGTATTTTCCTTTCAATGATGATATCTTATCTATTCTCATTATATTAGATTAACTGATCACATTGTTTTTTGGAAGCAACTTTTATTAACTAAGTATGAGTTAGATGAGCTACAGAATATTCGGAAAGTTATAGTAGAAAAAGCTAATGACATTTGAGGTCAATGGCATCAACCCTAGTTGAGTTTGAATTTATTATATGTCAGCAAGTTGAACTCTTTTGTTAAGGGTGAATTCGTCTTGATTAAATTGAATCTTCATATTATAGAAAATTAATAATTCTCTTACATATTTTTACGACCATATTGATAAAATTGCAGTCATTTTCATAAATTAGGAAACATTTTTTATTTTTTATTCTATTCTTTAGCTTCCAATATAAATGTCCATAAATATAAGAGTTAAGCCAAATAAGTTACCAAAT
>Ga0302188_10000092_pt1 | contig 67087 bp, 50 predicted proteins | sample II_Bog_E2_1_FD_198783 | JGI IMG/M metagenome (GOLD analysis project Ga0302188, IMG submission 198783) | Peat permafrost microbial communities from Stordalen Mire near Abisko, Sweden - II_Bog_E2_1 | ecosystem: Environmental > Terrestrial > Soil > Wetlands > Peat | place: Sweden: Abisko... | reverse complement strand
CCAACCCCAACCCCAATTAAATGTATGACATAGTATCATTAATTGAATTGGTTAAACATATTTCTATTTTTTAAATCATTATTTTTATTGCTCATAGAAATAAAACTTATTTCAATGTGATTAGTAAGATTGATAAATTCGATAGTGAGTTATAAATTTTATTGTGGAAGATGTCCTATTATTACTACCCCTACTATCCTTACTACAGGTATCTGATTAGCCATTTAGCATCGCTAGCGAAATAGCTGTTGAAGGAGCTCTAAGGAGATCAAGATTGGCTGATTTGGCAATATCTAGGGCTGCAACAGAATCGGCATTGCGAAGGTCTAGAATCGAAGCTGAGATTGTCACTGAAAATATACTCAGAAGGTCCAGGATCTAAGCTGAAGTCGCTACTGAGTCTGCCCTGAGAAGATCTCGAGTCGCAGCTTAAATCGAAGCTGATCGAATTGCAACCGAATCTGTCCTCCGAAGATCAAGAGTGGAAGCAGAAATTGCTGCTGACAGGATAGCCACTGAGAACGTCCTAAGAAGATCCAGAATCGAGGCAGATATTGCCGCTGACAGTGTTCTCAGACGATCTCGACTATCAGCCTAAATATAAGCATCTCGAATTAGAAGACTGTATTATCCATATATCTGATCGGCCACCTCTCATCCATAATAATAAGTTCCCTATTTATCGATTTAGTTCTGTTGTTGTATAAGGTTAAAGAATGATTTTAATCAAAAGGAATAATCTCTGATTGATCTGTAAAATATAATTAGATTTATGGCAACTATATAGATATTTCATACCTTTTAAACAAAGATTTAGAGGCTTATTGAGTAAATTGGAATCCAAAGATTTGATAAATGCACGAATAAAATTTGAATAATTTTATATTAAAATTAATGTTCAAAAACAATGTGTACACCTTTCGCAACTTTCCAGTTTAAGAGCAGCAACGCAAATGGACAGACTGTATCTGCACCATCATCGGAGCTATCTTTTCCTTGACCCTCTTCATCTTGGCTTGCTGCCAATACAATTCAAGTACTCTCCTCTTCATTTAGCAAACTTATATATTCTAAGTTACCCCGTCGATGATACGGGAACATCTTGCTACCACGATCAACCTGATGCTCCTTGGATACATTTTCAAAACATAAATGATTTGACTACAGGAAAGAACTGTCTTTCAGTTTGTCCCAATATTGGAGATAAACTACAATGCTCGATGCAGCATCCTTGCCCAGGTTTAGTAAGTTCCTATAACACAAGTCAAATAATGAATGAACTAGGTGGTTTTTGCCTACCCACTGATAGTTCTCTTGAAGATAAATTTTGGCAAAGTCCTGTCATTGCTGATAAGTAATATAAAATAAATGGGGTAAGTGGTATTTTGTATGCTCTACTCATAGGACTATGTTTAGGAATCATATACATCATCATCTTCATGGTGATCCCCAAATTGCTGACCTTTGGAGCATTTATTTTGGCATTTCTGTGTCTTCTGGTAGTAGGAATTTTTCTGATCGCATAACCTATCGCCATGCTGGACTAAAATGGTAATTTTTGGAATATATTTTTGGGAGTCATATTCTTCATTGTGGCCATATTCCTCTTAGTATTTTTATTCAGTCATCATTAGTAGATCGAAGTTGGATCAATCTTTATGTCTTATTCCAACCAGTTTATTAAATAAACTCCGCAAATGCTGGCCTATATTGCATTGTTTATAGTTCTCAGTTTCGGTTTGATTATATTATTCGCGTGGCAATACTTCGCATTTGGCACCTATTATCCGCCTTATCTTAGCACTGGGGATCTATTCCTTACGAGTGGACATAACACCTTCCTACAAGTTCTTAATGTTATCGAATTTATATGGGGAATACAGTTTTTAAGAGATTCACGTAATTTACATCATATTCAGTCAACTATATCATTTCAGGAAATACTGTCGAGTGGTACTTCACTTTTAATAACAACGCGAAAGCCTAGATTTTAAGACCTTTCAAACGATTGTTCATCCAAAACTTCGGAAGTGTCGTTGCAGGATCTTTTCTCAATGCTTTTTTTGGAGTATTCACTCTGATATATGATTTCTTTAGGGTATTTATTTGGTAATGCAGTGTAATTCAAAAGGAACATGTGGAAAGACCTTTAAATGTTGTCAATAAAGTTGCTGTTTCTTTACATCAGTGCTAGATATAGTGAGGGCTGATGCCTATGCTTACATTCACTTGAGTGGAATTCCTTACTGTAATGCTGCTCGCCAATGCGAAGTTCTTTGCTAAAAATCTAATCTTTTTTCTAGCAATCAGTCGTGCATTAATATGTATCGAATTGCAGCACAACTTTTCTTAATTTCTCTGACAGTTATCATATCAATTTGTATTCTAGCTGCAAAAACTCATTATGCAAGTTTCCAAATTATTGGCCTGATAATCCTAACTTCATATATTGCCGTGACTTATTTTGCTGATATACACTCGAATGGAGCTGAGGGTTTAGTTATTTGCTACTTGGCCGAGCGCAACTGTGAGGGAAACTACCTCGAAGTATGTCCTCATAATTTGAGGAATGACATTTACGAGTTTGAACAGAAGTATGCGTTGACTGAAGTTTGATGATGATCAATAGAAATATTTATGACCTATTGGATTAATTATCGATCAATATAGCAATATTTAGTCCCATGAATCATTCAATTGGTTTGATTATCTTTAGGTCTATCATATGCAATCGATAGATATCGTTATTATTGTAGCTATTTATCATTTTCTTTCATTACAAATCAATAAAGAACATATTGTTTGTATGCGCAAGTAATTGATTTTGTATCTTTGTAAAACTCTCTAAAATGATCCTATCATAAGTTTTTTAAGTTTATTAATTTCCATTTTTAGTAATTATGTAATTTAATAGGACAATTTCCTCTATGTTATTAGTGTTTGTGCCTGTAACTCCTATTGCATCAATTTTCAGAAATATCTCTGTCAAATTAAGTACTCTTCTTGGTAGTTAGCAAAATCAAATTAATATAATATTCAAAAAAAAACTGGAACCGTCGAATAGTTTTGTTAAATCAATTATAAAGCCTAACCAGCAGAGATATGGATGTATTATGGTGGAAATTGATGGTAACTGATATAAATATGATGGATTGATATAAACCATTTCCGTGAGGAATAGAAACTGCGATTTAAATTTAAATTAGTCGTGCTGATAAGTTTAACAATCAAATAATTTTTTAATTTGAATCATGCCTTCTCGTATTCTTCCTATCAAAGCAAGCAGTCAAGCTAAAGCAAAGCTATACTGCCACAAGCTGATCAAGAAGGATAAAAGGCAGATCTAACGTTCCGCTCAAAACAGTTCGGAATGTGATTGTGATGAAAATACTATGAGTGAGATCATTATCTAAGAATCAAAGAACTAAGGATTTTAATCAGTTAAGGAAATAACTCGCTTGATCAGAAGCGCTATGACCTTCTTTCGCTACTCTCTGGACACTCACTATGTCTGTTTAAGCCTACTCTCTAAAATCAAATTTCAAATATCAATAAATAGAGTTAAACTGCTTACAGCTGCTTTGCTATTGCTGGCTGGAAAGGTCCATTAATTTAGAACCCCCAAGTTCACTGACATCCTCAATTGGCTTTCACATTAATTCAAGAAGTCAGATTTGATCGCGGCTTAGGCTGAGTTACTCACCCATTTTAACTTCAGCATTCCGGTGACACTTGACCTAAAAAATGTTGAATAACTCTCAACAGAAGTGTAAAAATTGTAAAAAGCTCTTCTTTCCTGATCCGCTGTTCTTTTCAATGATTTTTATCTACTATATTTACTGTATTTTTTGTCCTTAAAGTCAAAAGTAAGAAAGTGGAAGCAAATGATGTAACTTGATCAAAAGGGATAATAAAAACAAATCTGTTGGATATTCTGAAGGTTTCACCTTCATTGATGGATGAATCAAATCTCACCACCAGGGTGGATTTAAGAGATAATCGAAATGAAGTCAGATCTGGTGCAGCATATTTCATAGACGGGGCTGATATGATGGGTTCAACTATCATACAAAGCACACCATCTCGCTGAGGTTGTTTATCATCACTTGTTGAATATTTATATAATTAGATAAAAGAAATATGGACTTAAACTATTCATTTGATTATCATTTGTATTGGATTTTATCATATATCCACAAATGGACATACTACTCATGGGAGACGCCAAAGCAGGCAGAAGCAGCATCGCCAAAGTCATATTCCAGAAGATGGTTTCCAAATCCACCAAACTTTTAGGGGAAACCAGCAAAATGGAGAGCTATGATTTCAAAATTCAGAAGATTGAGTTTAAACTCTACGATTTCCCAGCCAAATACGATATTTCCGACCCGCCCCCAAACTAACAGATGATTTTTAAAAACGCATCCGCTCTCATCTATGTGGTTAGTCCTCAATCGGACATCATCAAAGCAATAGATAATTTCCACAGTATCTATAAATACATGAACTCGAAGAATACCAACAATTTTTCAACCTTTATCTTCACTAACAAGGCAGATATCGATTTGACTCAATCCGACGCTCGCAATGAATATCAAATGAAACTTAAAAAGAAAATAAGCGAAGATGAGATTGATGTGAAAGATATCTAATTTTATTTCACTTCCATCAATGATTCTTCTGTTTTCTAAGCCTTCAGCAAAGTGATTCAGAAGATGATTCCCTGCTCCCCAAATATCTGCAAATTACTTAATCATTTTGCCAACTCTTGCAAGATCGAAAAGGTCTATCTTTTTGATTTAATAACGAAGCTTTATATTGCTCATAATGATGAAAAGCTATCAGATCAATACAAATACGACATCTGTTCGGATATTCTCGATATATTTATCGATATATCCTATTTGTACGATAAAGATAGACATCAAGATGATAGTGAAAGCAAAACCACTGTTAAATTAATGTATGAAGAGGAAACTGAAATTGTGGCTTTAAGGGTAATGGAAAAGTATTTGGCGCTTGTGTTCATCATTAAAGAGGGAAACTATGATAGACCTTATCTAATTGAAGAAAATGTGACAGTCTTTAGAAAAGGATTAAATGAACTTCTTAATGCAACTATGTCTGCCTTAAAATGATTTAGTGTGCATTTTATCACCAAATAATTATGGTTTAGTTCCATGCTTTATTTTTTCATATATATTTGATGATTTAAATCATTTTTTAACATTTGTAATCATTTCATACATTTAATGTCAACATAGCAATCATTGACATAGTTTAGGGCAGTTCTCGAAAAACATAAAGAAAATTAGATTATCTACAAAGAAAAACTACGGGAAATTAATTCCACAAGGAACAGAATTTCTGATCACCTCGATGGACTCCAGCAAACTTACGAAAAGAAAATAAAGGCCAATTAGCAAAAATTAGAAGCTTTAAGAACTTAGAATGAAGGACTAGTTAGACAAAACATTCTTTATAAAACTGAAATAGAGAGCTATCAAAGTCGGCTTCTTTAAAAATAGAAAATAATCGCCATGCTACTCAATCAAAAAAAGGACATCGGAGGGGTGGGAAGTTCAGATCGATCAAAATCATAAAAAACAGATTCCATCAACGCTAATGAGTAAGACTATAAAAGTTTTAAAAAGCAAATTACTCCCACTTTCAAATAAGAATTGTAATCATCTCATAGCAATGATAAGATTAAAGATGACATTCTTTCTCAGGATAAGCCAATAATAGATAACACCCAGCACAGATAAGAAAAGATAATATAAAATCAGTAAGTAATGGCTCATATTGTCAAAAACTTGCCAACACAGCCAATATCAATCAAGCGTAAATCACCTCCCCCTAAATAAGTAAAAAATGAAGATATACCTTAATAAATATCCATTAAGGAACCATAATTGCCTTCTGAAGTTATTAGTTCATTGATTGATCAAAAAGAGTAGGAAAGATAGATAAAAATGATTCCTCCACCTCCTCCAAGTAAGACTAAAAGATTGGCTCCACCTCCTCCTCCTCCTCACCATAAAAAAGGAGATCACAAACAAATTGTGTCTACTATTCCTGAAGTAATTAAATAGATTCCTAGTTTGAACAATAGCAATACATATGGTTAATAACGGGTTGATGAAAATACTGTTAAAAATTCATAAATTTAGCCTATTCAAAAAAGGGAACCATTTCAATAGCAAGATTATGTTAGCTAGCAAGTGCAGTGTGAAAAATAATAATAAGAATAAACTCATCAAATCGATTAGCCCTTTAATCCATATGAGAATTATCAGCCAGAACTATAAGAAGAAATAGTACATCAGACTGAGATAGCCACATATTAAGCATCTCCTGATAAATACCCAGCTGACACTAATGAAATTCAGGTAGAAAGTCTTTCAAATCATCAACCATATAAAATTTAAGCAGATCAACCTGACCCAAATAATTTTTGGTCTCATTTTGGAAACAATGACCAGGAGGATCATTAAGAGGCTTTGCACATATCTCATGAGACAAAAAACCCAAAAACTGCAGCAAAAAAAAAGAAGACTACTGCAAGAGCAAACATAGCATAGATTAATTTCTAAAGTGAGCAATCAATGAACTCTACTGATTTTTTTAGTCAACTCGCAAAGGCAGAGCCAGAGTCTTCCAATCATTTATAAATCGAGGAAAGCTCGATTGATCACATAGATCGAGATAACTCTTTGATTTCTAACGAGCACGCTTACTTTGCAGAAGAACCAATTATAACTACTAAGCCTCGTGCAGTTAAAATGGTAAAGAAGGTAATTAATTTGATATTCAGAAAGGAAAGAGAGATCAAATAAAAATAGTTGACCCTTCTATGTTCGAATGATGATATGACATAAACAGTTAATATAGTATTTGTTAATGCAATTGATTTGTCATTGATATTATGAATCGAAATAGTATGGCATCTACAAACAGCCATAAAATTAAATAGAAGATTTGTCGTTCTTAATTGATAGTCTAAGCTGATATTAAAGTATATTATAAATATTTGTTGGTGTTGATGATGAACAATCATATATCCTTTGATGCATTTATCTCCGATTCAGTATGTAAATTGTCTCGCTGTGAAGCTGGCTGACTGACTTCAAGTTTATCTTCCTCTTTTTTGAAAGGTTATATCTTTAATTCTAAACTCTTGGCTCGGACTTTATCGACATAACTTGACGACCATACTCGGAAATGATTTTTGAATTTGTTGATTTTGCCGACTGGAAGATTTAGCAGACCGCTATACTTGATAAAGGTCAGTATAATTTCCAGAGCCATAAAGCACATAAAGATTATCCCCAAGCTGGTATTATTTTAATAGCCCAAACAATTTTCAGACGAAAAAAGTAAATAATCGAAGATGAGGTTTAATGTTAGGGCATAGACACACTCAATGACGCATTAGCCTACTTTCAAAGGGCTGGATTCTTTGAAAAACATGCAGAGGATCTGAAAAAGAACAGCATAAATAAGTCCAATGATACTGAGCTACGTGAGGAGGAAGATAGCTACGATAATAAACTTCACAATCTTATCTCCAGTGGACAGATCCAATGAAAAGCAAGGATAGGCAAACTAAATTGTAAAGATGATAATGGTTGTTAAAATGAAAACACTTGAAAGAATGGGTCCAAAGTTATTTAAATATTCCTCGCTTTATTCATAAGCAAATTTAAGGTACCATCCACATATGATTTATAAGGCTTATATCCTTATGTTTTGAGAAGAATTTTCAATAAGTTCAAATCTTCTGAGCCTAAATATTTCCTTGGCCAGAACCACAATCAGTAGTAATATACTGAGGGTCGTCAGCAATAGTCCAGAATCCTTTGGTTCATTAAACAAGATCACATACCCACCTGCTTTTAATTTTTATGAAGTAATAATGAGTTGGTTTCCGGGTTCAAAAATAATACTGAATTCATTTTATTTACCCCATGCATTGAGAGCTACTTCCTTTTCATAAGAATTGGGATTAGATTGATCTAAAACTTGAAACAAGATATTTGTATTAATTTCAATTTTGTTGTATTTTTAAGCGCTGGTGCATCGCAAATCGATTTCCATTGTTAAACTCCTCGCATGGTTGTCGATCACTTATGAAAGCGTGACCGTAATAAATCTTTGGGAGGTCCCTTATTTGTATGTATAGTATGATGATGCTCCAGTTTATCCAGTAAATAAACTAACAAAATAGCTTGACTCTTTTGAGGGAAGTTTTTTCCAGTTGCTGCTTTATTTTGAATACACCACGCTCAAGAGAATCAAGAAAATGAATGCACTCCAACAAACAATTTTCATTTCACAAATTAAATACATAAGGTAAGGATACGTTCTATAATTTCCCTTGTGAAATCAATGATACTACTACAAGTTAAAGATAACATTAAAACAATAAACATCACTAATTCGACAATCAAACTAATTTTGGAATATTTAAGCAAATCAGGGGAATAATACTTAGCAAACTGAGTGCTGTTTTACCTTATGGATTAACAAAAGGGTATTTAGAATGTCTAAGAATCAATCTTAGAGGCATATATTTTTACATGATTCTTTTGAGATTGGCAGAGCAATCATTTAGCGATAACTCTACTTCTAATCTTATAAAATCAATATATATCCTTTTGGGGTGGACTGTAGTAGCTTCTCATTGGTGAAGTGGCTAAGTAATTTGTTTGCCCCAATCTACTACGAGTCTAGTAGTTCCTTCTTTAAATTTCTTCCTCCTGCATTTTGACTCTTCTCCAAGCTTGATCTTGTTTTTCATGCAACTGAGTGAGCATTGATTAAAAATCAACTACATTATATCTATTTCCTTCATAATTTGGAACTTGTGTCTGCAATATTTTATTTCTTTTAAAAGTTATTTCTTCCTACTGTGACATGTACTGGTTGGAAATAACCCCTTCTTCTATCTTTTGATTTTAAATATTCATCTTTTGAATGTATTATCGCACTTAGTAAATTCGTCGGCGTAAGCGTTCGTTCATTTCACGATATCCAGTAATGTTTAGTGTTTAGGTTTGCTGGATGATGGTGCTATTTTAAATCTATGCTTCGATGTTTTGGCGTTCGTCTCGCAACAAATCAAGCTACTCATATAATTTATCCCTTTACTATAATAGATTATCAGCCTCAACGATTTCATTTCGAATGTTTAGAATTTAGGATTGCAAATCTTTAATTTCGATCTGAACTTGCTACTATTGCAATTACAGTCCCGATTATTGCCTATCTCCACAGTTACAGGGAAAATTAGTTGATGTAATTAGTCCCTGCAACATCATTTCAGGTGGCATAAAGCGATTGACTAACTCTATAGTTCTGACAACGTTTTGCTTCATTAAATTAAAATGATCTTCAAATTAAATTTCTCATATATGAGAAATATCAATATTAATCTCAAGGAATTATGTAAATCTGACAATATTGAATCAGATGCCGGACACAGTATGGATATGCTTGGCCAAATCTATCATACGGTTAGAGTATCCCCATTCGTTATCATACCAGGACACTACTTTGTGGAAATTTTTGTTTAGGGATAAGCCAGCTTGCTTGTCGAAGACAGATGAATGAGCATCATGAAGGATGTCCGAAGATACAATCTCATCTTCAGTGTAGCCTAGAACACCTTTCAGTTCTCCTTAAGCTGATTTTTTAATTGCAGCTGAGAGTTAGTCGTAACTGCACTCTTTTTCAGTCTTGAAAGTAAAATCAACGACGGAGACGTTAATAGTAGGCACTCTGAATGACATTCCAGTCACTTTTCCCTTGAGACTAGTAATGACTTTTCCGAGGGCTTTAGCAGCTCCGGTAGAATATGGAACAATATTTGCTCCAGTAGCTCTCCCTCCTCTGTAGCTGGCTCCCTTCTTGACAGCAGAGTCAACAACAGCTTGGGAAGCAGTAGCAGCATGAATTGTACTCATTAAGCCTGAATAATAATTAAAATACCCTCAGTGATAACGAAGTTGTCATGAATAACTTTTGCAATGGGCGCCAAACAGTTTGTGGTGCATGATGCATTGGATACCACATTGAGTTCACTCTTGTAATTTTTGTGATTCACTCCAAACACGAAAAGAGGAGTATCATCCTTGGGAGGAGCAGAGATAATGACCTTCTTAGCTCCACTCTTTAAGTGGTTAGAGGCAGTTTCAGTGGTGAGGAATTTTCCAGTTGACTCCATCACTGTGGAAACACCATGTTCTCCCCAAGGAATCTTGGTAGGGTCAGTCTCTGAATAAAGTCTGATTTTCTGGCCGTTGATTAAAATACCATGTTCCCATTGTTCAACATGGTGAGGGAATCTGCCATGAGCTGAATCATAAGCAATCAGATATCTGAGATATTTTGGATCCATGAAGGGGTCATTGACACAAGTAACTGCAATTCCTCTGGGAATTTCAAAGGATGCTCTGAGTATGAGTCTGCCAATACGACCAAGTCCATTGATTCCAATCATTTTAAATATCTTTAATATAAGATATCATAGAGCATGAATTTCTATTATTATACATCAGTTATCATACTAAACTTCTAACTTCATTAAAAATTAACTCGCAAAATCCATTCAAAAACCCTCTTGCAACAAATATACACTTTATACCAGCACTCAAAACTAAAATTATTGGGCCCTCATTCAAATCGATATTTTTCAGATTCTTCTATTTATCAATGAGTGGAGTTTCTCATCAAGGGAGCTAAATTATTAGTTAATAGGTAAGAAAGTGACAGATTGAAAGGCTGTATAAATATATATCATGCCTCATCAAAATTGGTTTGGAAATACAAACCCAAAGAACATTGTGTTGGGGGTACCAACTGGGGAGGAAATCATACTGCCACCAATACTTTCAACGTTATTATTGAAAATTGTGACCAAGTTTTCATAGCTATTAGCAAAACTTAACTGACTCTAGTGATAAAGAGGAGAAGGAATTGTGGGCATCGTACTTGTTTTTTTATCTTCTTGGCGCTGAGAGCGAGGCCGCTCTTCTTCCTATCTTTTCTACTCTCTAAGCAAATCTAAAGACTGAATATTGGATAAAGAAGGCCTTTGTTGCTTTTCCTATAGCATCAGTTTGCTCAGACATATTTTAATTAATCTTTTTTCAGTTAAATGCCCAGAAGTCTTTCGCTGTCGACCAACAAGTAAGTTAAATCTATTCTTTAAAGCATTCTAAGTCCTCCCTTCCATAAACTTAGCAATTTAAGACCACTTCTTAGAACCTTACAGCTCAAGTACAAATTCCAACAGCCGATGATCCTCTTGCAAAGTCCAAGGCCCTTTTTGAATAGTAGGATTTAAAAAGCAATTCCAATGTTCTCGGCATTGCTTGGCAGTACGAAAAACTTTAGTCTTCGAGGAATTTCTTTCATATAATCTTTCGGAAACTACCTTCCAGTTAATTTTATCTTATTAAGCTATAGCTTCGCTAAGTATCTTTGATTCACCCTTGGTCCATTTATGAGTAACAAGTTTGACTTTTTTAAGGCTTAGCCACTTGAATTTGCATTTTTGCCAAGTTGAACCAGAGATCATATTGGAAATAAAATCCCAATCTTATTTTGACTGACTTAATACATATTTACCATCTATGAAAAATGCGCAGGTTATATGATTTTAAGCCTTTGAGATACCAGCCACACCAAGAGAGTGATGTCCTCGCTGTTCCAGTTGCGCTTTATCTTACGATTGCGTAGCATTCTTAATAATTGTTTTTGTACTTATTAACCCTCCTCTCAGCCATCTACAGAACTTCCTGTCCGTTCTGCACATGATATTTGGTCATTTTATCACAGTACTCTTCCACACAGGTTGGCACTAGCGTCACTTGCTGCTCCGGAAGGGCTGTAATAAATTCGCGAAGCCTATCCACAGATCTATGAAGCTCTTCGATTTTGCTGTCACTTATCAGCACTTATTCTATTTCTTATTGGTCTTAGCAATCTTAATCTATGCTATATCTCTCTTCCAATTAATCTGAGCTTAATATTTCTTAGCTATTGATCTCCTCTCTCTACATGTTATATCTGATAAATAATGAAAAATTCGTTGTTGATACAAAGTCAAATCTGTCCAAAGAAGTTTAGCAGGGCAGATTTATTGAAAATTGGTGATTAAGATGTGCTAAATGTCTTTTGAAATATTTTTAAACGGAACGGCAAAACACCAATTAGTGCCAGTTTGTGGCAGCCAGTGATTTGCAAGTAACTGAAAATAAACTTAAAAAAATACCCCTCCCTATTCTATATCGAAGTTATTTTACTTTTCTTGTTAGATATGTGTATTGACTGAAAACGTACGCTTAATTTGTAAAAAAGTTGTTTCACCATCGGGTTAAGTCCAAACCAAAGTACAATAATTTTTATCCCTCCTCATCCTAAAGCCATTTCTATTTAAAACAAGTTCGCTTTTATGAGAAATGATCACATTAAGATAATCCATAAAGATTAAGCTTGTCCGCGGATAATTGTTAGAATTCTTCCATGAATACATCATCATATTAAGTGTGAGCGACTCCAAAGAAGTTTCTTCAACTTTAGAAGCTTCATTTGATTGAACAAACTAAATGTAAATTCTCCGTAGTTTATTAAATGCTTTCTGCCCATAATATTGAGTCATTCAATCTGTATTCCTGCAATCTCCTCATCTACTGTTATCTTCCTAATTTATCCCATAAGACTCTAAGCAACTTGCTATGATGTCCCGTGTCTTTCCAATGCTATTATGAAGTAAATTATTACATAATTAAACATCTTTTTCGCAGATATATTGCCATGCTCAAAGTAATATTAAAAGTTCCATTGAGGCGATAAATGAAAGTTAGAGAGATGTACTAAGGACGATCATAATGTAGAAGAAAGTGTGATTATTTTAGAGATCCTATGATTTAATTTTTGGTTTGTTTTGTTATAATTATAATTGATAAGGAGATTTTCTGAGAAAGCAGGAAGGCTTGACAAAGCTATCCTAATGATTCTGATCAATTTTGTAAGTGAGAAATAGCATAAAATATGGTTATGTTGAGCATCGACCAGCTCTATGATTAAAAATCAAGTAGAAAAGATTCAAATCAAAAATAATCCAAATAGTTGCGGCTGGAGTATATTTGAGGTTAAAATTAAAAAAAGATGGTGATCAATCATTTTAAGAGAAGAAATATGCAAACTTAAAGAATTGTGATTACAATGATCAAAAATAACACCACTTTTATTGAAAATATTATTTCAAGTTTATTAGACTACTGAAAAATTACAAAATAATTACAAATTGTTTTTTATTGTTATTTAACCTCAGTAAGAAATAGGTTTTGCTTTATCAAGATATTAAAATGTAATTAACTGTTTATTCAATAAATGTTCGCTTGAAATAAATTATAATGACCAAAAAGCAAATAATAAAAATAACTTAATCACTGTATGATCAAAATGACTCAAAGGGTCTATTGCTAAATAAATTGCTAATAAAATTTGAGTTTTTGTAAACAATTGTTATTTAATAATATTTAAATAATCTTCCATCAGGCGAAAACCTTTAATATTTTGTAAATAATACAAATAAATACAACATTAACTCAAGCAGGTTTACCATTTATCAAATTAATTAATCATACTTTATAAGTGATTCACAGAAAATAATAATCCGATTCATTACAGATTAATAAAAGATTTTATGGGATTGAAGATTCCAGTATCTAAATTCATTTATCTTCAAGATAAAAAAACGAAGCCACAATTTTTGAAATTAAAATTTATTAAGAATAAAACATTTTCCCTAAACACAAGTAAACAAAAAATCTGGAAATTCTAAAAACTAAGATTTGTAATTATAAGTCTATTGATTATGCTAAATAATTGAAAAGCATTATTTGTTCTATTCGAGGAAAATACATATCTATAGCATTTTATTGAAATAATTAAAAGATTTACAATATCTTGATAAAAGATAAAATAAATTCTAACAAATGGTATTAGTAACTTATGCAATTACTTAAAACACAAATAGATTTATAGGAAAATTATATATTACTTCTTTCTTTATTTTATTAGATCTTTCTAATTATTTCTATAAACTATATGTGTATTTAAAAGTTTTAATATACATATTTTTAGATTTACTCAATACTCCTACTGCCTCAAAAGAATAATACGCATACTTTTGCAAATGTCCATGATTTGAGAGTGTCTAATACTGGTTTAAATGTTCCCTTCTTCACTGCCGGTCATTGCTTTGTTTAATAATTTAGTCTTACATAGATTAATGTGATTATTTTACAGTATCTGAATATCTTCGAAGTCTTTTATTTCGTTCGGCATGTTGAGTAATTAAACATTTTTAAATATTATATGCGGACATGAAACTAATAGTCAATAAATAGCAGTTTTTAATAAAAATTAAGGCAGTTATAGTTTAAAGGGTATTTGGGGATCACTAAAGTCATTTAACATTTCTATCTTTTTAGTTGGAGCACTTCCTCACAATATTCTATTCTATATGTCTATGACAAATCGATCAATTTTCTTTACATTATAATCATATTTTACGTTGATGTTATAGATATATATAAAGGCACTCTTTGAGAATGACGAATATCCGTTAAGTTAAAGTCACTGCGATGTAACCCTTATTTAGCAATCTTCATTTCCTTAAATGTAATAAGAAGGAAAATACGCAAATAATTTTTAAAAAATTATTGGAGTTATAAATAAATTTAATAATCTCATAAATATTATATTTGTTCACATACATCGAAATAATTGATTAAAAATACAGTCATCATTCTTATTTAATTAAGTCAGCATGCTTTTCATAAAACTCTAAAACAATCTGAGGACAAAGTCTGTGAAGATTAAAAGATTCTACTTTAACTATTTGCTTGCTCTTAAGTTAAACTTGATAGCATACCCTGCCTTGGTGCTTAAATGCATGAAGGATAGATCTTATACTTCTCCAACTTATCCGTCTCTTAGAAGGAGTAAAATTTGGTTTGTGTATCTTTTATTTAGCAACATATTATTATCGATGTTATTCTTGATCTTTTGATTATTTCGGCAATATTGACTCGTATAATTGGCATTAATATTTTTAGGAAAAAATAGCAGATTGAGCGCGTAGTATCAGCTGTAATTTTCTCTATCGTTCCTGTTAACTTCTATGCTTCATTTTATTTTGTCGAGCCTTTTAAAATAGCTCACTATCTCTTATTCTTTGATCATCTTTTTCATCATTTTTGCAAAAGTATAAATTCCCTAAAACTTGTGAATGATTTATCTATAAGTCCTCTAGATAATCAAATATTTACTTTTCAGATTTACCGTATCTTGACTGAGAACATCAAACTCATCATAGTTTTCTTAAAGCATTGCGTTAATCTTTTATATAGATTAAGAATGATAAATTTCAATTGCTAATTGAGGAATTATTTTGCTCTTCAAACGCTTTTAATTATTCTGATAACTCATCAATATGATCTTTTTCATTAGGTAAAATGATTTATAATCAGTTATTCGTCAAATAAAAATGAATTAAAGAAAGTTGATAGAAGCCTTCCGAACTTTCTTCGAGAAATCAGTCGCCCCCGTAGTATAGCAAAATGATTAGATTATGCGCGAGTGGAATCACCTCAGCAAAATACTCAGTTCAGATCCAATCGACTATGGACAAATAGAATTCTATCTCCTTCTCTCAAATAAAAATAACGCTCAAAACCCACAAACTTCACAAACTGGCATGCGGGGAAGTCAACATACGATAGGGTCCTCCAACAAAATCTCAGAAATTGATAATAAATTTCATTCAAACGATTACACCCCTCCAAACTAAAAATCGAGTCCAGATAAGAGTAATTTTGAAAAAAAGGGATCATTTTTGGCCGGCAATATCTCGAAGAAGTATAGTTGCTTATATTTAGAAAGAATTTATTGAGTAATCTCGAAAGCTTCCAAAGACTATTAATCTCCAATCAGGAGCGATTAGAAACTCTGAGCAGAAAATAGAGTGCTCAGACAGCAGTTCAAATCGGAGTCAATAATCCAGTTACTGGTCCCTCTTTTCGAAGATATTGATAATTTATTATTGATACTGTGCTAAACTTAATAAAATCAAGGTAGCTTTTGAAGACTGAGGGCTTTACTATCAAAGATGTATTCAGGAACTATTTTATGAACTTGTAGATGCTATGGGTATCTAATTCCAGATCCATCTATCCTGGAAAGCATTTGAGAATGTACAAATTGAGAAGGATTTGCCTCCATACTACAACGAAGTTTATTTACTTGTTCAAAAAGTTTATTTGGAACACCATCGATTGTAAAGGGGATTTTATTGTTAATCTTTTACTAGTGTTTTGAAAGTAGACTCCAAATCTATTTAGCCGTCAGGCGATCATTTGCTTATTCTGAACACAAGTTTATAATTATGCTTTTAAGGATTTAAGGCAACGATATTTTTCTTTTGCAAGATGCTATCGCTTAATACAAGCCTAATAAATCAAAAGTTAATTTTTTAAGATTGTAAAGATAGTCATAATCCTTAAGATTCACTATACTGAGCAAGGTAAGTCCTATTGAAAACATTTCGGAAGTCTATTCTCCTTTACGGTTTTTGAGAGCTCCTAATGATACTAATTTTAGATCTTCAGGAGCCAAGTATGTTACAATATTATCTTCTGCCATTTCCAATTTATTATTATAAGCTGACGGCCATGAAACAAGCGTTGGAACTTTTATCTTTCCTTCTATATTTATAAAAATATTTTTAGGCCGAACATCACCAAGTATTTACCGAGCTTCAAATTTGGCTTTCATGAGATGGTAAAGGAAAAACCAGATGTCTTCCTCGCCAAAGGGAGACTTTCGACTTTGATGATTATTTATTTATTAACTGAGAAGATAAGGATAGTTGCTGTAGTATATCTAATTGAGTCGATAAGTACTTCTATAATTCCGCTACTTCCGCATAATCCAGTTTCTATGAAGGAGTGTTTGATGGGCAGAAACAAATTGGTGTATGGTTTAGTATATTTGTTTAATGATGATTACCATTGATGATACTAATGTTCATCGATTGCCCTCGTTATCTTAATTGTAGCTTGATTTTCAAGCAAATCTATTACTGGATTGGAAATGTATTAATGATTGAGATTAAGTTTTCTCGGATAGATATTACTGGAAGAAACTGTAGTATTGCCCATCCAAAAGATTATCTTATATTATTAATATATTGACAAGTAGCAAATTACTTTTTGATGTTTTTGATATAAAGTAAAGGCACTGTTTTATTGTATATTCCTTTGAACTCCAATTGTTCTCAGCAATGATGTTGATAATTTATGATAAATGTTTCTATTATTTTATCGTAAATTAAAATTATCATGGGTGGATTCCACACAGTTTGTGACAATACCGATGAAACAGGATAATAAATAGAGGAAAATTCGAAAATAGAGTATGATGGCTAGAGGTTTAGAATGCCCAAAAAAATATCCTTTGATAAGCAGTCGACATTTGCTGAAGTGGAGCATGCAGCCAGAGCCTTTTGTCATAGTATACTTCTTATTAGATAGAAAACGGAATATCAGCTCAGTATGTCCCTGTCTTGACCAGAATTATCGCCTATCGGCATTAGAAGATTTTCTAAAATATTTGGTCCTATTTAAGGGAATAGGATAGATAAGATTTTTTTTAGGATTTAAACAGCATATAGCATGATCTTATGGATTCAGTACGGTTGACTTAACTCAGTTATATCATCATTTTATCCTTTGCAAGAGCAATCATTTTCGTCTAAACAGATCAACATTCTTCTCGCCAGCTCTAACAATAGATAATGAGGACAAAAACAACGACTGGTCAAATATTGCCACTAAATTAATTCAATAAAATAAAGTAGCTGTCGTTTTCATGTGTGCTGGTTCTTCTTTGCGCTTTGGTGAGGATAAATTTTTATTTCCATTCGGGTCAAAGCAAATATCAATATTTGACTTGATGTTTATGAGATTACGGCGCAATACAAAAGCAATAAATATTCCAATTATTATCAGCTGTAGTGCAGCTAACATCGAAAGGATCCATAACTATTTAATATCAAAGCAATACTATGGGTTTGAATCAATCAAAGTAAGGTGCTTTGAAAGTAAATCCCTTGCAATATTTAATAATAGGAAATCATATTGCATTGATGATAAACTACACTTTATCAAGCGATCAGCCGGCACAGCTTATAGTGCGCTACATTTGCTTAATACTAATAAAATCAATAATTTTCTCAATTTTTAAGGAGCTGAATATGTTTATTTTAGTGGCATGGAAAACATCATGGAAAATCCTTGTGATCCCATCTTTTTGGGAATGGTAGCAGATCAAAAAAGGCAGATGGGTGCCAAATGTGTCGATGCAAATTTTTGTTAAAAATTTCCTCGATACTATAGAACAGATAAAACTTCTTCTAAAGTTTAATTTTTAAGTAGATATATGACTATTTAGATGAGAGCCATTTGCAATCTGTTTCGAAAGAAGCTAGAAAATTGCCCATTGGCATTAATTCTATGATTTTCAGCATGGAGTTTCTTAAATCAATACTTTCAGACTTTAGTAAATATATGTTCCTTGCATAGCATTATGATATAATTGAGAAACAGGAGATTGTATATAATCCTATACGTAAAATTTCTGAAAGTTTCCAATGCCTTAGTTTCGAAAAAGACATTCGTTTCTTAGTAAGTTGCTGCTAAAATCCTTTGATATACAAGGTAGACAGATCCAAATAATATGCTCCCATCCTATCTAAGAACAATGAGTATTCTCTTGAGGCGGCTTATAAAAATTATGCCAACATTATAGAAGAGGACATTGAAAAGTTTAGTTAATCATTTGGATGACTCATTTTAAAACTGATTATCTTCTTTTGAAATTTTAGCCATGAATGAATAATTTGATTAAAATTGATAATTATCGAATTTTAAAGAATTGATTTAGTAAACAAACGATTAATATTTAAATAAAACAGACTAATCATGTCAAGAACTCCTTTGAGTTTTTCAAAATCATTTCTCGATAAAATCCCTATGGCTTATTTTATAATTCTGTTGGAGTTCCGAATTAAATGATTCTTCCATTCTCCATCACGATTATCTTGTCAGAATGTTTTAAAGTAGACAATCTATGTGCGATTGTCAGCACTGTGCATTCTTTAAATTTATCACTAATTACTCTTTGAATAATTTAGTCATTTTTCATGTCAATATTGGCTGTTGCTTAATCAATCAGCACAATTTTGCTTTTCTTTAAAAATGCTCTGCATATGCAAAGCAGTTGCTTCTCTCCTGCAGATAAACTATCATTGGAAACACTTCCCTCCAATCCTCCTTTTTCTGTAATGGTTTCATATAGATTGCATTCTGTCAGAATAGACAGCAATTCTTCCTCAGTGTATCTGCCAGTAATATCCAAATTTTACTTGAAAGTTGATTTGATGAGAGTGGGTTCTTGATCGATCATTGTTATTGCATTTCTCAGGTCTTTGAGTGAGTAAGTTTGTAAAGCAGTTCCATCTATGAGCAAAGAACCTCTTGATATTTAAGTTATTCGAAGGAGGGTGTTGATTATGGTAGTTTTACCGGCTCCTGTCCTTCCAACAATACCGATTTTTTAACCAGGAAGTATTTTGCAGTTGAGTCCATTTAAAACATCTGGCAGATCCTCTCGATACTTAACATGCAAATCAACAAATTAAATTGATCCGTTTGTGACAACCTATCGATATCCCTATTATTTTGGGTCCCAATTCAAACAGTATTGAGTATATGATTATTAAGGCTATATTTGCATAAAATTATAAATTCTTTCAAGAGAAATGATTTTGGTTTCAAAATAAGCAAAAGTTTGAGTAGTTCCTATGATATCATCACTGAGATTAAGAGCATAGTTCATAAGCAATCCTGCCAAAGAAGCATTCTCATTCTCGCTAAGAATGCAATAACCAATTGCTGCCATATTTACAAAAAAACTTAGATATGTCAAATTGATTGAGAACCAACTTTAAAGTCCAGATTTATTTAGTCGCACTTTTTTATTTAAATCCACTTTAATTATCTGCTTGCAGATAAACTGATGCTACTTTTTATAAGCTCGGATAGTCGACAGCCCGCTGATGGCAGACATGAATCCACTTACAATAGGAGAATTTGTCGATTTTTAGTATCTAGCAACTTATCTCTGGGTTTTCATATAGTATTTCCTTACTCTGTGACTGAAGTAAGCCACCACAGCGATAGGAATTAATACATAGGGAGTTGATCCGTATATGGTGATCGTTAAGGTACCGGCTAATTGGAAAAAATTGACCAAAACATTTCCAATCGCATATCCAATTGACTCATCTAATTCGCGAAGATCCTTAGTTAGCCTATTAACTATTCTGCCGATTGGTATTCTATTATAGAATTGACCAAGACTCGCATAAAGTAATGCTTTGATCATATTTCGATGAACAGTCTCTCCCTGTTTAGCTCCAGATAGTATCAAAGTGTATGCTCGAATGAAAATAAACACGTTGGAAAGGAGAGAGAATGCGATATACACATACAAATCGTAGTTTTGTCCAATTGGGTTTTAGCACCAATGCTCCATCACAATGGATGAAAAAGTGGTGAACAAAAACCAAAAGAGCATGACAAGGCTGACTAAAACTGCAAATCGAAGAATTCCCCCATTTAGGTTGATATATTCTCTAAATATGCTGAAATCAACCTTGCCCACTTTATGATCTTATGGCAGCATCATTTCTTAAACTAATCTATCCGCTACAGCAATTGTCTTTATTTAATTTTTAGTTTACTATTTATGTTTCAAAACATCCCGTAACATCGCCAGTTCACTCTCTACTTTTTATTATTCCTATTATTATTCGGCCTCGACTTTGCTTGCCTTATTTTTTTATTTCAAATAAATTTATTAAAACTCAGCAGTTTAGGAGATATCATTGAAATGGCCTTTTCTTACAATTCTTCCCTTCTTCATAATAACTAATTAATCTGCTAACTCTGCAAATTTAAGAGCATGAGTAGGCATAATGATAGTTTTGCCCTTCAAGTAACCCAAGAGAGTTTATCTCATCAGGAAATCACCCACATGAACATCGACTGCGCTCAAAACATCATCTAAAAGATAAACATCTTGCTATGAGTAAAGAGCTCGAGCTAGACTTATTCGTGTCTTCTGCCCTCCAGAGAGATTCACCCCTTTCTCTCCTATCTAAGTATCGACTCCTTTTGGAAGAATCTTAATATCTTGCTACAAGGAGGCAAAATGTATAACATTGTTGAATTTTTCTTTTTCAAAAGGAAGTTAAAAAAGAATATTTTACTTGACGGTTGCCGACATTATCCAAGGCTTTTGAGCTGCATACGCTATACTTCCATTGATTTGCACTTTAGTTTCAGAGCTAGATCTCATTTAATTGAGGATAGCCAGCAACATACTTGATTTTCCACTACCAATATCTCCAATCAACAGAGTAAATTTTCCTTTCCCAATAGTGGTATTAATATCTTTAAGCGACCTTACATATCTAGGCTTTTATTAAACATTTTTTGCTTATTTTTGATTTACTAGCGTTGTATTTTTAGTTGCATTTAAAGACTCTTAAAAATCGCTTTCGTTTTAATATTATTGTTCACCGATGGAGGATTTATCGGCCTCTGATGTAAGAATATCTTCTTCGTTTTGTATTGTATTGTTTTATTTTTTCAACTTCTATTTTTACTATTTACTCTACTTACTCTATTTATCTTTGGATTTCTCTGCCCCCCAATAAAAATTTCCTCTTTAAATTTTTACAGCAAATGAGCAATCATCATTATTCACTTCTTACACATGATTTGTTTTGATTTCTTCAGTAAATAGATATTTTTAAATCCTTTTGACTGAGGTGTATATCTGGATAAGCTCCTGAATGGCTGTGGGAAGTAATCTCATCGGATATTGAAGAGTTGAGAAGATCATAATGGTGGTAAAGGCAACTGTAGAGTTTATTTAATTTCCTAAAAGGATATAGGTCAAAAAAGTAGCTGATAGGATTAAGGGGCAACTCATCCAGTAAGTAAATATATTGATGACGAACATAAACCCCTTTTTTTTATACATTTCAATTTATTCTGTCCTCTTAATCTCTAACTTACGGTAGAAAAATTTCTAAATTGCATTTATCTTTATGTATCTAATGATATCCAACATTTATTGAGTAACCTTCATGCGCTAATCCTTGGCTTTAAGAACTCCTTCGTTATATCTCACAATAAATTTAGTGAGGAAGAAGGTGAGCGCTATCGTTAATATCATCACTACAATTCCAGATATGAATGATATCCCAATGAACCAATACATCATAACAATGCCAACCACCATCTGTAAAGGAGTAATCAGCACACATGCCAGCTGATAACCCATATCAGTCATCCTTTCTGCATCAACTTGACTAAAATTAATGATATCTGATTAAGAAAATCGCTTTTCCGCAATAGAAGCGTATTTAAATGATTTACAGTAAATCATCATTGTGAGACTATTGGTTAAATTTATGCCCATCTGGGTAAAGGAAAAATTCATTTGAGTTGAAACAATTGACTTTATTATAGAAGTAATAAGGATAATTACAAAGAGCGTGATACCGTAAGAGGGCTCATAATCAGAACGATTTTGAATATAGCTGATAATCATAGAAGTCAAGAATGGACTGAACATTGTCAGAGAAACAACTACAACAGCCATAAAAATTATCTTTAAAAATTGACACGAAAATGTTTTTAGAATTGCCTTGCAGAGAGACCATCCTTCTATTTAGCTTTTAGTAATGTTTTGAACATTGTTATGAAATCGATTGTATTCATTTTAAGTTCTGAGATCATGAGGAAGAATGGGCAGGATATCTACCGTTATGTTCTCTTTGCTACCGAATGATAGTAGGGGTGAAACCCATGTAAAAAACATTCTTTGGAAGATGTTTTAACCATTCACTGGTTTTAACTTTCGGAGAGAGCTGCTTTTCTTTTAAGGAGACTAACGATCCTCCTTAAATTATTAAGTATTCTGAGTTATTAGGCTTTCTCTGATATGTTATTAGTGTTCTTTCATTTAAAGATTATAATTTGTTGATAATCTTTTCAATATTAATAAGGAATGTTGATTATTCTATCTATTATGATAGTTTGGATTATTGTTTTCTTGCTTAATACGGCATCAATTTCCTAAGATCAATATTGTATGAATAATCATTTTATCAAGAATCAAAAATCGATTTTGATTGTTAATTGATGATGAATCAAAGATATTAAACCTATAAAACTTAATCCAAAAGGCTGTTAAATTCTTAATATATTTTAAATTAACAATATCTTTTTGTTAATATAATTTATTACTCATCATCAGAATTGAACTTATAAAATGCTGAATTAATATCAGTCATTGAAGAGTCATATGAGGGCAAATCAAGATTAAATGACAAAATTATATTTAATACATAAGCTATAATCACCTTATTTAATTTAGACAATGTAAATAAGGATTAAAACAAATTGCTGCTGACTAATTTTATCAAATGATACTGACTAATGCAATTTAGGATGGACTATTATCATTAATTCATATAGTTTGATTTATATTTTAAATTAAACATGAAGACTGATACTCCCATTTCTTTTGATCAGTTCGAAATTTCACAAACATATCTCGACAAATCAAGTGACCTTGTCATAGTTGAAGAGCCATTCCAAATTGAAACTATTGCAAATCAAATCAGCAGGCGAGATCTGTAGAGTGAGTTTGAGCTTTTACGAGCAGTTACTGAAACTAAAAAGCATCGTTTAAAACTTAGAGTCAACTCCATTCTCGAAAATAAAAAGAATAGATATCCTTAACAATCAATTTGTAACTATTCCTTCACTTAGATTAACACAGCAGAGTAATACTTACAAACAAATCAGCACTATCCGAGGAGAACGATTATATCAATGCTAACTACATCCCATCACCCACTGGTACAAAACTTATCATCACTCAAGCCCCACTATAATCGACTCAAAGTGATTTTGAGTCAATGATCTTGCAAGAAAAGATAGAATGTGTAGTGATGCTTTGCAATGTTATATAAAGCGGCAAAGTGCGATGCTTCGATTATTTGGATAATCGCAACACAAAAATAATTGAAAATCATGACTAAGTAATTGAAATAAAAGAAGTCAGCATACCAACAAATGAAGAAAACAGTAATGCAACCTATACACATATTCACTACTTTGAATGGCCAGACAGAGGAGTTCCATAAAATATAACCCATCTCGCAAAAATCATCTCTCAAATGATGAAATTTAAAAAAATAGCCATACATTGCAGCGCTGGATTGGGGAGATCAGGAGTAGTCGCGACTCTCTTTTCTATACAACAACAACTTTCCTTGTCTGAAGAAGTGTCAATTTTTCGGATGGTCCGTCGCCTTCGCGAGCATCGGTTTGGAGCTGTACAAAATAGCGAGCAGTATCGCTTTATATACTCATATTTGAGATTTATAAATGAAATGGGAGAATGATATTTATATCTTCATCCTCGAAATACTGCTATCAACTGACTAAGAGCGCGATAGAAGAGAATTTTGTCTTCCTCGTCCTAGAATTCGATGTTGATAAAAGTAATCTCCCCCCATCGACAGTTTCCAATTAGTGTGGCACAGAGAGCAGGTGACGGAGCGTGACTATCGAACATTTTTCTCTCGAGATTGAAGGAACTGTATTTCCAGACTTATTCATTATGAGCGTAGTCAATTTGTAGGTCTCTAACATAGCGAACATTCAAAATATATTTCTTTTTAATCTATCCATCTGGTGCTTTATAGGCCCTGAGATTGTATTCTTCATCCAAATCTATTATAGCTGGTTTATGAGAGCCATCTGTCCGATATAATTGACACTTGAAGCCTTTCCGCATAATTTTGTAAAATTCCTCTTCACTAGAAGGCCCAAAATCTTATAGCCATAGTTTAATCATCGGATTGAAAATAAGGAATATTAGCGAGTTGCAGCTCTCTGTATGGATAGGCATGGTTTTTGCGATAGTATTTAGCATGCTGAGCACATTATCTTACTTTTTACGCAGCACTGCTCTTAGCTTGCTAGACCTTAGCAAATGATATCCCAATAAAAATAAAGCATCGTATATATACTGGCTTTCAAGGAGCTTTTCGTACATTTGAGAAATACTACTGATGACCAACTCTTCCTCATCTTCGCGATCGTAGGAAAAACTTAACACATTTTTAAAACTTTGGATACATTTTTAAAGAGTAGCGTGATTGGTGACCTTTTCAATCAATATTCTAATCAAGCAAAAGAATGCTCTTTTACTGAGAAAATTGGGTAAATGTTGGGAATAGTTAAATAAAAGCTCAAGAAAGGAGTCCTACAGCTGCATGCACTCCAATACTCTCAGCAAACATTCTAAAAATCCACTTTTTAATAAAGCTTGGGAATTAGGTTTGGATTAATGAATACGAGTTAGCGTCTTGCGCACATATCCCTATATTTTCATGATTTGATCAGCATTCAGCTACCCACTATATGTATGAGGTAGTACAACATTGGCAATTACTCCTAGCAGATTAGATTTTAATATATGAGGTATAGAAGGAGCATGTAGTGTTAGGTTTGTCATGAGACGAGTAGCTTTCAGTAAAATATTAGGATCTTCTTGAATCTTTAAGATATCTATGAGGATAAAAGGCAATCTTTTATCACTCACCAGGTAATGTTCAATATCAGGATTTTGGCACAGGGCATCAACAGTGTCAATGCAACCCATTAGAATTTATGGATTACGTTACATCGTCTAAAGTAAAGTTACAATCAACAAGACTAGCTTTTCTCGGTGCATAACTTCTAGCCCACATTTTTGATTGGCGATATTAGATACCAAGTCTATAAGAAGTTTAACGACTTTACTTTTTTTATCGTCAAGAGAGACAAATATATCTAATTTTTCTGCCATTTTAACAGCGCCTTGGCAGAAATGAGATTTTACTAATTACTAAGCGCACAGTTTTGAAATGGATAAGTTACCCATTGCTCTTAATAATTGTTTCATAGTGGATACTTATGGCTGTAATTCCGTAGAATTCTCAAAAATACGCATCAGTAATTCAATGATTTGGAGAGTTCTGAGAATTTCCTTGACTTCATTATTGGAATAGGTTAGATTAGCAATTAAGCATACTCCAGGATCAATGACAGCTCGGTTCCCTATCTCTCGCTTTATTCCATCAAGGATAGTTTTTAGTGCTTACTTTTGTTTTACAAGTAAAAGAGCAGCTTAAGGCTACTAATATACAAGCGAGGAGAGAGCGTAGCATAAAGCAGCAACTACTTTAGTGTTTTTCGAATACTTTTTAAGAAATTGCAGAATTGTAATATGTAACTGCAGTTCAAGATAATCTTTACGAATTTGAGGTAACCTTGCAGAAGTGCCTATCAGCAGCAAATAATTAACTACATCTTCTTCAGTGAGAGCGCTGCCTCCTAGTGAACTGACAATTTAGTTGTACTTTTTAGAGTAGAAGTATTCAAGATCAGCCGTTTTTGGTAAATTATACTGAGCCACTTGGCAAGCCTATCCAAAAAAGCCTTCACGAATTCGTTTCATAGCAATATCTAGACCTTATCGGGAAAACAGTTTCCATCTTCGAGAAAGAACGAATGCTTATTTATGACTATTGATCATTTGATAGACTTGCTCCTTGGCTATACTCGTCTTGGTCTTGTCAAGACAAAAAGCTAATGCTTTGGGACAGTTATATTAAATATAAAATTTTGCTATTAACTATCCAAATAATTACATTTATGATTAGCTTAAATCAGTACTTAGAAATAAGCCATGAATTTAATTAAATCTCTCCATTGGCTCTTTCTTTTGAATGATTTGATTGAGCATCTAAAAAGCTTCTAACAAACTAGTTGGCTTTTTCCTGAGCTCATTAAGTTTGAAATCAATTGATGTGTTCTTAGATTGGGGAAGTTACTCTTTTTATTATGAAACTGATGGTTTAATTTAAATAACACTGTTTTGAGGAATTAACTGTCGAAATGACTCTTATACCGAAAATTTAGAAGGTGATAGCTTGAATTTTTCTTGTTTCTTATAATTAAGATCCTCTTTTTTTTCCATTTTAGATACAGGGGGAGGAGTCGTAAAGCCTGATATCTTTTGATCCTTTGGATTAATAGATTAATCATTTCTTTTTTCCTTAAAGTTGGGTGAGGAAGGCACTGGTGTTTTTTCTGACTTCTAGTCATGAAATTCTTCCTTTTGCTCGCTCCTAGATAATGAAAAATCATGAGGATTTACGATATTGGAGTCCTCATTCACTTCCACTTTTGGCCTGCGAATTTTTTATGGTTATTTGCATTTGTAGTTGTTCAAAATAATAATAATTTGCTCTCGGATCTATTCTTCAACAATCTTCTTTACAAAACTTTTAACTCTCTCAATCTCAATATACACTCCTCTCTGCTTCATTGATTAAAATGATTATTTCAGCTCACTAAAAAGGTCGTTTCGTTCATCTTCAGTTATGTCTTTATTGTTTTAAATTTCAGTTACTGTCTTAATCACGATATCGGATAGCCCCACTTTCAGATTTGCATTTTCAGTTTATCCAAAGAGTTATATTACATTGCTCATAATATTGACATAATTCGGGTAAAGTTGCCAGTAAGCATTTTTGTTCCCAGAAATTGAATCTATCAGTTTTTGTAGATCTGAATCAGTTATCAAATCGTCATTTTTTTGAAGAAAAATCAAAGTTTGAAGAATGGAATTTGGAGGTAAGCTTGAAATATGAGATATTGTATTTTTAATAGGAGCCAACTGTTTTTTTCCAGATTTTATTTCTTATCTATATAAATAGGAGGATAGTTTGCCATGCTTGGTTATGAGTGACTATAAATTTTGAGCTATTGGTTTGATATTAAAACCAAAAGGTAAGCAGCTCTCCAAAAAATAATTTTCTTGAGGTAGTGACCTGAAATTAGTTAACACGATTGTGATTAATGATTGAATCAGTTTTTAAAAGCATATATTGTGATTCTTGGAATTCGAATCATGGTCTTCTTATAAATGCCACCCTTTTAAAAAATACGATAGCATCATGAGATTAGTCTTGTAATCAGTATTTTCGTTTAAATTTTTACTTAGTTTCTAGAATAAAAGAGGAAATCTTTGAAGAAAATTCAATTTTTGCTAAGGCAACAATACTTTGCCCAAAAAACCAACAACAAGAGCAAGTTTCTTTTAGCTGTCTGCTTTCTTTATATTTTATATAAAATTGAACAAATTAATTTACTCCTATTCACTGATTTCTTCAATTGATAACAGCCAAAAACATTTTTTAGGAACTGACTTCAAATGATTTTTCCATTCATCCTTTTCGCATAGAATATTTAACAATTGGCCGATTGACCCCCAGTCTATAATTTCTCCGTCGTAGTGGTCTTCAATCCACTGAATCATTTCTAGTATACGATTTAAATTCACTGAGTCAATTGCTTCGTCATTCATCATTAAGTTTAATTCAACGACAGTCAGCATTTTGGCGACAAGGGTAACATCATTGAGTTCCATACTCTAAATTACTTGATTCAAAGATGTTAATTTTATTTTTCTAACAATAGACTTTTGCAATGACTAAATAGCCTTTTCCTTCACCATAAAGAGGTTGTCAGAATCAAATTAGTTAACTCTACTTTTTTACATTAATATATGTCTAATGTCGTCTAATTGCTTATCCGACTGCGGAACTTTAGCTGCTCTTTCAATCATGAAATCAATATTTTTGTCAAGGCTAAAAACTTTGGTTAAAGCTTGATTTAAAGAATTGACTTTTATTTCCTTATTTGCCATTTATTTGAGGTATTTATAGAGTTGTTCCACTTTTGAATTAGTATTGATTTGCACTAAATTTTATAAAGTTTTCCAATCTATGATTTCGGTACTATTATGATCAATTTAGGTGAGATTGATGCTCATCTTTAGGAAATTTAGCAGACTTTATTGGTGTTGAGGTAGCATCTTGAGCAACTATTTGCGATAAAATTTACAATATTTACAGTAGTTAGAGAGAATAGCGAATATTTTAGTTTATATCTCAGGAGTTGCTGTTTTTTGGCACATAGTTATCGCAGTATTAATCATTGCTTGATTTATATCTTTTTGGCAAAAGTTTTAAATATAACTCCATAAGTAGGGCTGATCAATGCTAGTATTGTCATACTCCTTATGACCAATTTATCTGCAGTATTAAGGATCATAACATTTGAGGCATATAGCAGAAATTATGGGGATATAGTCATCATAAGTAGATATTATCGTGGATAGCACTTTTTCTCTATCTTTAAGAATGGATTTATCTGAGTTCGCTACTACTTTGATCAGTTTGATTGATTTGTAAAGATTAAGTTTATCTTTTAGTGAAGAAGGAATAAAATTCAGGAAGATAAAACGAATAACTCCCGATTTAACAGCCAATTTGCAATGAAGTTAACTTCCTTTACATATTTCATACAGCAGATCAATACCTAAAATAGGATTGGCAGAAATGTTCTGTCCAATCCGATCGATGATAACTTTCCAGTCAAACCTATTATTGCCAGCTATATTTTAAAAGAACCTAATTGCGATAGTGCATCCTACTGTAAAAAGATTGTTCTTTTACAATGCATAGAGAATATTTTCATATTATACTGGAATAAAAATTGGTCTCCGGAGATGCTCTATTGCAGCATCAATCTTTTATATTAAAAGTTGGCAACCTTTGGCTTTAGCTCGTAATATTTCCATCTGAGAAAGGATCGTAAGTCCATTAATACAAGCCTTTGACGATATTATTTGAGGAAAGAGACTAGTTAGACAGATGAGATCTTGAACATAAGTGTCGTTTTTCTTATTTTCATAAAATAGTTCTGCGCTGCGGCGATAAGTTTTTGTAATTAGTTCGAAATCCTTGCCAGATAAAGACGTCGCATTTCTATCTATTGCATCCGTTTCTCTCAACATATCTTTATTATTATAAAACAACAGGAAGCAGTCATGATCTTTAAAAAGTAATAAAATGTGATTAATAGATATATATTATTTCAATCAAAAGAGGATGCGCAAAAATAACAATTTATATTTATCTTCTTCAGATAAAATTTTATTAATTTATATGAAATCATTAGACAATCATCAAGCAGTTGATATAACTTATTTATTGAAGTGGTAAAAATAATAATTAAGAGATTATTACAGAGATATTGCTTTCAAAAACCACATTTAAAATCACTTAGTGAGGGAAGATGGTTTTGACTTTTTGTGCGCTTTTCAAATAATGAAGGATTATTATGCTTAAAAATCCAACTGTAAAGCCAATATAACTTATATCGTTATTGATTATTGCATAATGATATTCCATAATAAATATTAATGATAAACTATTCAAAGATGAGAGAAAGCGTCGAAAAAAACTCTTCTAAAAAATCACTGAACAAAGGACTTACTATCAACAAATCCCATACTTCATCAATCAACATAAAACTCAGTCAAGACCTTGCCAGTTATTAGAATATGAAAATACCGCTCAAGACCATATTAAAGGAAAAATGCTAATCTTATCTTCCAACTCATTCGAAGCATATACTAACTTCATATGGTCAGTCAAAAAAATATACAGTCAAATTGCAAAGCAATTAAAAGGAAAATCATGGGAGACGCAAATAGCCCTTTGATGTGACCATAGTTCGACCCTTTCAATAAACTAATCGATACTTAGAAACAGAAAGGTTGAATAAAGAGCATTCCAAAAACAACTAGCATTCGTTATCTAAAAAATCAGGTCTTAAATTAAAAACCGAATATACCTAAAGCAAATTGAAAACAGAGTATACTGATACAAGTGCTGAAAAATATCGAAAATAAGCATCGACAAAGAATACCAATGATACCAGTAAATTTGTCAGAGTACCTTTAAGCGAAATTACCTTATTAATTGAATAGATTTCAAAGACTCATAAAGAAGTTGAAGAAATGAAAAGGTAATTACATTTTTTTCGTAAACTAGCAGCCAAACAAAACTTAAATTCAGTCCTATCGGCTTTGATAATTTGATATTTTATTTTATTAGATAGCATAAATGTAAAAATCATATGGAATTTATCTTTTTTTAGAGTAAACTGATTAAAGTAGGATTCTTGCCGACTGTAGGAATTGAATTCTTTTGGGTAGTGGTGACTGGCTATTAAGGATGAGCTGAATCTATCTCTGGAGAGCTTTAGTATGAATTTGAGCTGCTGCTAGAACTGTTGTTTTCATTTGCTTCCGCTAAAGGCTTTTGCTTCAATTTTTACTATTAAACTGATTTTTCTGCCTTTTTTTTCTGCAGCCACTTGAGTTTATATTGAAATTGTTTTTTTCTCCTTTCCTCTTTGATTTATTAAGCATATTGCTCTTTGTATATTTTCATTGCTCCGTGATAACGCGTTTGCTCGTCTTCAGAAAGTTTATGATATTTACTTTTATCTGTTTCTGACAATTTTTTCCATTCCTATGAAGCCATTCTGGTTAATTATGAGTTGTTTGAGATGCTATATTTTCCTGCGATATCATTTTTTTTTTAATGAAGAAAAAGTAAAAATGAGGACGTAGGGGCTTTTGGTTTGTGAGTTATTGCTATCACTTTTGTTCTTGGACGACCTTTACGCTTTTCAGTTATTTGTTGCAACTCAGTAGAACTGATTTTTTTATGATTTTTTTGATCTTCAAGAGCCAATTACTTTTTTTATACTTATGAAGGAGATGAATGATTAGGTGAATAAATTATCTTCTTTTATTATTTTGGGGTGAGTATGATTTACTTTTGGAATTTTTCATTATTTTTTGACACTCGAATACTCTATTGTTAGATTAAAGATTATTTCAATTCTCCATGGTTTCCTTGCTTTCTGATTTCTTCAATGCACATTTCAGTGACTGCCATAAAGAATTTTGCCATCTGTGCTGAAAGTTGTGCCATCTGCATAAAAAAGGAATTACAAATTGAACGTGATTGTTTGCTCGATTATTCATAAGATGATTAATTGATGTGAATCTTTGTGATATCTTAAATAAACAGTTTTTTATTATTTCTATATGTTATGCAACAATTTGCTTTAAAATAAACTCTTCTTTTACAAAGAATAATTCATTAATAATTCACTATTCATTTTTTTAATACTTTAATATACAGGAAGAGAAGTAAGATCATTAAAATATTACTTTTGAATTTAAATATGTATAAGAGTATATTAAAATGTAAGAGTCGCGCATTGGGAATTTATTTCACATTGTCACACAAATTAATGTATTAAGATTAGTTTAATTTAACTCCATTTTTCAGTTGATAAATGACTAATGCTGAGGAATGCATGATTCAGTCAATAAAATAAAATAATAAGTAATGATAATTTTATCCTATTAAATTTTATGAACAATATTATGCAATCAGTATCTTAGATGATTTCATCATCATAAAAGGAAGAAAGAAGCCAGTCGATTCAGACAATGATATTTAATTAATTTCTTGTGGTTTAAACCTATAATTTTAATATTACTAATAATTTATGAATAATATGTATCAAAGTCATCCAAATCGTCTATTCAAACTGTATCCCAAGACAAAATTTAAATCCAATAAATAGTCATTATCTGCCACCAATCTCAACGATAAAAGTACCAATAACTCAAAAAACTATTACTATGTCAATTAATCCTCAAGAACTAGTTATGAGTTTGTTCCATTCAATCATCAAAAAGGCTTTAGTCACAAACAAAGGGAGTGCTAAATAAATAAGACTTTTCCGAGAAAAGTCAAAACCTTTCGGCCATGGGCCCAATAAAATCAATCAATGTAAAACTCAGCATTCTTTCGATCTAATGACATATTTCGAAGAAAATCTAAGACATTAAGATTATGGACTAAATAACCCCAATAAGGATCAAAACCTAAAATATGTCAATCAGCTGAGATTTATCGTCCGAATATGTAAAAAATATCGAATGGGAAAAAGACTTTATTTATTACAAATTTATAGTAACTGCGAAACAGCAAGTAGGAAATACCAAGGAAATTAAGTTCTTTTCAAAAAAGTACATTGAATCGATTGAGAAAAAGATAAGAAATCACTCTAAGAAAAAAATTTGCAGGTCTACGGATCGATTACCAAGGATTCAATCAATATCATAAACTGATGAATTTAATGCCCAAAAGTTTAAGATTGTTTAATAAACAGATATGATTTTTTTACTCAAATAAAAAATATCTAAGATAAAACTAGTAAACTTGGCCTCAAAGGACAATGTAGCCTTTACGTGTAAATAGTGCATGCAATTATCTTGAGTAATTGTTGTCTATGGGATTGCCCGCTACAGACATGACTTTCACCTTGGGCTTACTTCCAATCGCTAGGGCTACTTCTCCTGTCAATTAATTATGTTCAGCCCAGAACATTTCTAACATATCTAATTTATCCGCAATGAGCTGGCCGCTTTTATTTGTAGCTCCTGTCTCAGATATTAGCAAGCTTTTTATTTTCGGCAGTCCTTCCACAATAATGATTATTCCTTAATCCCCAACTTTATTTCCTCGAATGTCGAGGGTAGTAATATAGCTCATGTTGTTAGCAATTAGGCGACAAGAAAGAGAAGTTATAAAATTATTTCTGATTTCAAATTATTTGATGTTTTTGAAGCAACTAATGGCTGGAAGCTAACGTATTAGATCTTAATCTTTGAGATTTTTGTTGCTGAGCTCAACTACTCTACTTGTTTTAGTTAATCTCATGTTTTTCCATTGATAATTCTATGGAATAAATTCGCTTTCTTATGGATTGGATACTTCCGAAATTGATCTCCGACTTATAAATTCATCTTTTGGCTTAGCGACATTTAAAATTACTTTTTCCACACCCAAATGCTTAATAACGTTTTAGTTAATTTTTTACAGATTTAGATTATTTAAAAAAGAACGAATTTAATTCATTTATTAATTAAGCTCAATTTGTAATTATTGTTTCCATTCTCTTCTTTTTAGCATCTTAACTAACTTTCCAACACTTCTACTTGGAAGTTAACTATAATCAAATTCTGTTAACTGGCAAAGAAGTGCCTTATCAACGTTAGAATTAAGATGGTAAAAATAAAACTGGTTGATCCATTTCATAAAGGCTTATTCATCACTTTGTATCCTTTGCAGATAATCTTCTCTTAGGGCTTAATAGTTTAACTTCACATTCTGCTTGATCTCATCTATTTCATTTTGGTTGCGTTTTGAACTTTAAATGACCTCCTGCAGTTTTGGAAGAGTGAGACGAGTATGATCAATAGATTATTAACAATTTATTGACCCACAAACACAACAATGAAGATGATCCCAAACAGCCTTACTTTAATTTTATGTCATAAAAATATAATAGATAAGCCTTTATATTGACTAATAAGCTTGTTTAACTGTGAACGGTAATTTTTTTATAAAAGGGATTAATAAATTAAATTAAATTTTCATATGAGTCGTACGCATACTGAATTTAATTTGATTTATCTGATGTTTTAAGATATTTTAGATTGATTTTATACGAAGTTAAATGTTTTTATTAAACCAATAAACCTTAGATGAACTACAAGGACTGCTATATGTAAATCAAATATTTGTTATTCAATTTAATTCAAAGATAATTAATTAATTATCAAGTAATGATAGATTTAATTAAATTGTGTCTCAAATAAGCTATATGGACAATATTGACTCATTAATTATGTATTTAGTTTGTTGTTTCAGCCCTATTCACTGCTTTACTTAATAATTTTAATTTAGATCTTATTTATTTTATTTTATTTATATACAATATTTAAAATCATTTAATTGCAAAAAACAGCAAAACTGCTATTAAATCAATAAAACGTTAAAATAAAAATAAAGCCATTTATCTATATTTTATTTCGATAATATTGTCTTAAAGAAGTCATTTTAATCATAAATTAATTTGAGTTTATCTTAGTAATTTCTTCCATTAAAATCTATATTGACAATTTATCGCGGAAATAGATTTGGGCAAATTATTCTTTTTCCAATTTGAATTTAATAGATAATGAGGTCAATCTTAGAAAAGAATATTGTATTCCCTATCCATTTTTTAATTCACCCAAAATTTACTTCAATAAGTCATCTACATCATTTTTAAAAAGAAGAATTTCTTCTGATATCTATAAATGTTTTAACCATTTGGTGTAATATCATTTTAATCAATTTTATTAAGAGGGATTGCAGTTCATTTAATCATTATCTTCGATTATTATCGAATAAATGCTGTCTACGAAATTATAATATGTAAAATAGAAGCGATTCAAGAGTATTTTTTGCAGATAGCAGACCTGTCTTTTGCAAAATGGGAGAGTTTCATCATCATTAACAAAGTTAAATCCTAGAAACTGAACATTAAATTGACTTTTCTTTGAAATCAATTATTGTGCTTCAAGAAAAAAGAAAATTTGCAGTATAGGGAGAAAAGGGAAAAGGCAATTCTAAGTAAATCAATATCAAACATCTCACATGGTTGAGTATAGTTAAATTCTATCCCTACCATTAAATGACTAAATGATGTTTCATATTTCTTTTGCATTTGAAAATGAATTTTGTAATTTTCATGAGCATAATTTGTTTAAAAATGAAAGAACAACTTACAAAGTGAAGAAGAAATATTAATAACATCCAATTGTAATATTTAAAATGTTTTTATTTATACAGATGGGGTTTACTGATTATTTTTAATTATACTACAGTCAATATCATCAAAATTAATATTAAGTCAATTTGGTATCACAAAGAAGGAGAATGAATAATGATAAATAATTAAAATCAAATAAAAACAAATTTTCTCAGACTCATATTGATTTATATATAAGCTTATAATAATAAGAGTTTTCTACATGTTTCACAGTCGATAAGTGGTTAACATTGATAAATAATAAAATCTATTGGCAATTTCATTCTTCACCAGCCTTTATATAATATCTTTTCAAGTTAACTTTATAAATGGCTTCTTCATATAATTCTCAAAAATCCTAGCCTTATTCAAGTTGCAAAAGGCCATTGTTTCTGAAAATGTTATAATTATCATTTTATGGAGTTTAAATTCAAAATTATTTATATTGACTTCATACAAGTTAATTAATTTTTTTATAAAGGAATGACTGATAAAACTAGGGTTTTCAATTCTTTGCTTGAAAGAGTGGGTGCAGAAGGCAAGTATCAAAATATTATTCTCATCTTTTGGTCACTCTTTTATTTTACCATCGGTGCAGCGAGCTTCTTCCTCCCTTTTTTATTTTATTCAGAAAAATATTCATGTCCAAGTTCAAATACTGGAAACTGCCATGATTATGTTTGTTCCCTTCCTGCCTAAGATCGGTCAGCGTTCATTCAGCAACAACCTGAATCGATTGCAACTCAGTTTGGAGACTATCGCTGCTAATCATCTGTCTAAATTGACAAAATCCAAACGTTTATCTACACTGGCGGCATCATTGGAGTGATAGCTGGAGCTTTTCTGAATCAGAAAATGAGCAAGCGCAAGCTGTTGATTATAACGGTAGTAGCAAATATTGCTGGAATTGGTCTCACCATTATGAGTCCCACCCTATTTATCGCAGGCATTGGCCTATTTATTAATTTCGCCGCAAAGAGCATTCAAATTGAAGTTGTCACTTGCTATATTACCGAGACGACTTCCCAAAATCGTCAGGGATAAGATATAATGGTAGTTTATCTCTTCTATGCTTTGGGAGTAACTTTCAACGGACTCATCTTCATGCTAATTGACTCTTGGCAAATAGTTCTATTAATTTATCAAATCCTTCCTTTTATTGTAATGGTGATGGGTTTGGTCTTCTATATCAAAGAAACTCCTTTTGATCTGATAACTAACTATAATCCTGAATATGTGTGCTCAGTTTTTGAAGAAATTGCTCTTGTGAATGGAAAGCAAAACGATCACTGCATAACTGTTTAATAAATCACCAAAATTCAAGCGCAATATGAGTAAAATGAAGGATCAAAAAATGGTTATCAAATTTCCTTCGTGGATTTGGTTCGATTTAAATCTTTGAGATCGATAACTATTATCTTTTGCTGCATCAGATTTTTATTAATTTTCGAATTCGCTATTCCCGAGCTTGTATTGGAAGATTATGCGATGAGCATTTATATTAATGGAATCATCATTGGCTCTTCAGAAATTTTGGGTTCTGGGTTTTGTTATTTCTTCATCAACAGTTTCAAAAGGAAGACTGCTATTTATGTGACTTCATTGCTGGGAATAGCTGTATCTCTGCCAGTATTCCTATTTGCTTCCTGTAAAGATAGTAAAAATTGTCCATAATATCTTCAAATCATCCAAACAGTTGGACTTTTCCTCTACAGAGCAATTGGCACAACAACTTGGAATTATTGCTATATGGCTCAGTTTGAGATACTGCCAACTCAAATCCGTTCACTAGCATTGCTGATTTTCGGAATAGCTACCAGCTCAACAGTGATGATGACTCCATCAATAAAATCTTTTTTTGAAAATATGGGAGTATCTATTATCATAACGTTCGTGATGGTGTGCGTGTTAATGATTCTAATAATAATGAACATTCCATAAACCTACAAAACTCTTCCTCCCGAAATGATTGAAGAGTTGAGATATGAGCATGATGACCCGAATCAAACAAAAAAGGATAATCTAAAATAATAACATTAACTCTGATTGTATTATACATATTGGCTCATATCTTCGTTATTTAATCAGTAATGATTTAGCCATGATATTTTCAAACTATTGATTATCCCTTAATTATCTCTATAATGTTATCAACTAAAAATTACTATAATTTTGAAGGTTAATGCTATCTTTTTTGATTTTAACGATACTAATTTATACTTTGAGAGTAGCGAACTTATCCTTTTAAGTGTACTACTACAAAAATAATTCATCTAATTATAATCGGTGAGATGTGCAGTAAATTCCGACTGATCTTCGATAAAATTATTAAATTCCATTCAATAATCATAACTTTTCTTTCAGAAAGATAAATAATGGGTTATTTTTGAATGTATTAAGGTCTACTTTATTAACCTTATTTATTGTATCTATTTTCGTGCTTATGAATGATAAAAGAAAATCTTTACCTTATAAGATCTCTATCATAAAATAATACAATTAGAATTTATAAAAAACTAAGTTTGTGAATTTCATTATGAATTGATTTTTGAATTTGATGATGATTCTTTCTGAATTACCTTAGGCAATGTCAGCTAACTCATCTATTATCTTTTATCAATTCAAGTTAAAATTAATATATTATTATCATACCGAGGAATATATATAACCATTTCATCCGAATATTATAACATTAATCCTTTTTATTTATAACCCAGATATTATGATTAATAAGTCCAACAAATCAACTGCAGAGGACTATCATGTCCTCTAATGGTCCTAACTCACACTCACTCACAACAAATCAGAAAAAATTATTCTTGATAAACTCAATGGAAAGTTTTAAAGTTCAGATTTTTTAACCATTATGGGCCCTTCAGGGGCAGGAAAATCATCCCTTTTATCTGTCATCACCGCTCGCATTCGAGGGCATTTAAAAGGATTCACTTCAAACGGTATTGTAAGCAATCTTTAATGTCAGATCCATATAAATGGGTAAAGATACTCGTTACAGCAATTTTCCAAATTAGCCTCCTATGTGCCTCAAGATGATTTACTCTTCGCAACTTTGACAGTTCGATGTTATATTTTTTTAATTTAGAGACCTTTATATTTCAAGCTCGACTAAAGCTATGGCATTTGTCAAAGGAAGAGCAGGAGAAAAACTGTATAAGGATAATGAAAAGAATGAATCTCATGGACTGTTAAAATTCTATGATAGGAGGAAGCGCAAAAAAGAGCATTTCAGGAGGTCAGAAGAAACGAGTAGCCATTGGAGTGGAGTTACTGTCTAATCCTCAAATTTTAGTGTTTGATGAGCCCACTTCTGGCCTTGACAGCCACAATGCTTTGAGAATTATTCAATTGCTTAGAGATTTAGCAAAAATATAGCATAAGCTGATTATCACCACGCTTCATCAGCCAAGTTCTCTTATTTTTCAAAATTTGGACATCCTCTATTTGATGAAAGATGGTCATTGCATTTACAATGGCAAAGCAAGATAAATTGTAAATTATATGCAAAATCTGGGCATTTAACTTAACTTTAGAATGAATCCTTCTGATTTTTTTATGCTAGAAATATCTGCAATGAAATAAAACAAAGGCTATAAAACTCCACTAAACTTCCAAAATTATTAAAAATATGCCATTACTGCATAAAGTCATAGAGAAAATAGTGCTATTAGTTAAAGGGATCATTCAACAACAAATTCTTCAAAAAGCACTTCTAATTCAGCAAAGAGCACGCCTTTTTTTAAACAGTTTGGACCCCTTATGTACAGAAGCTTTATCGCTTTTATGAGAACCCCGAGCAATCAAATCAATAAAATAGCAGCGGCTTTTTTTATACCATTAGTGCTCGGTCTACTTTATATTGGAGCTGGCAATGGAGCTCCGGAGGATATTATTGGTTAACCTTAGGCTTTTGCTAAATTCATGCAATAGTTTCCTGCATTTCTCTTTATGGCCTCATATTTCGTGTTTGCCATGAACGCCTATGATGTAATATTAGTATGTAATTATTGTCTTACATAGTTCCTCTTTAAAAATAGCTTGTTTTAAAATAGGCCACTTCCAACCTTTATTCTATATTTAGCTATTATTTTGCTAGATTGTTTGCTGAATTCCTTGGATGCATCATACCAGGAGTTATAAGTGGAATTTTGCTCTATCTAATGATTGATATGGAATTAAGCTTCCATCACTTCACTTTTTTTGGTAATGTATTCCTTAATTTAGTTGCAATGTTTGCCTTTTTAGCTTTTTAAGGCTATATTTTTGGTATATTTTTTGGAGTAATGTGCAAAGATAGCAATACTGGAGTCAACTTAGTCCCTATCTTCTTCATTGTCTTTTTGATAGTCGGAGGATTGCCTTGCAATCTCAATGATGTTCCTGGATATATCAGTTGGATGCAATATATTTCTCCGATGAGACATGGATTCTTTATCTTGATTTTGGATCAACTTAAAACTTCCAAAAATCACAACTATTTTGCAAATCAAAATATCCTAGATCATATTGGAGTGCATGGAGATATCTATTAGCCTCTTTATTGGGAGCTCGGGTTATTTTTCTTATATTTTATATGTTCGATTGCGTTGCTCTACTGGATGAAGAGACGAGCTTGAATTCTCATTATCTCTGAATTTTATTTTCAAAACAGTTATCTAAAAAATAAAAATTATTTTGTTATCTTAAACGAGTTCAATCCTTTAATTTTGATTGATCATACTTTATATATTTAGATTCTCTCTGTAATTTATCTTTTGAAAGTTTAAAGGTTAATCAAAATATTTTATTTATTACGATGTCATCAAAACCAAGAAGGAGAAGAGTGGCGATTGGCGCCGAGGGAGAGTAAGGGAAAGAAGAATCAGTCGGGATATAAAAATAAAAAAAGGCTATGTTCATGGAAGAGGTTAATTATGTCATGGAAATTGAGGATCCAACACAGACCAGTCAGCAGGTCCTTCTCGGAAAAGAAGAACACAACTAATAAGAAAAAAGGGAAGCCTTCAAGAAAAAATTAAGAAAATACTCCGACCTCCAGAAGGAATAAAATAAAAAGGAATAGTCATGAAAAAATTGGGGGCTTGCCTTCATTAATGATATTAGTTATGATAAAACACTTTAATAAACGAACGAAAATGAATAAATCTATAATAATGAATAAGTGATGAGGATAAATCATGAATTATTTTATTAGATAATGTCCTCATAAATTTATAAGAAGAGATACTTAATGTGAAAAAAAATATCTCTGAAAAAAGTTCAAAATATATCTATAATTTGAGATAATAGCAAATTCAAACATTCTATTATTTTATAAATTAAATTTAGAGTTTTGAATTTTTTTATTTTTATCAATGCTATTGGTTACCTTTATTTTGCAAAGAATTATTATCATTCAAATAGTCGCAAGCAGAGTATTTATCTTTATCTCCCTTAGCACCTGATATAATTTATAGGAAAATTATATATTTAATATGATGCATGCCTAAATATTCTGAAAGTAAATAAAGTAAACAAAGAAATAATGATAATAGTTTTTATAATAATTTGATAGTTATTCTTCAATTATTATCCTTGATTGATATTCACTAATTCAACCTAAATTATAATTGTTAACTTACCAAGAGATAATATAAATAGTCTTGGTGAATCATAAGCTCCTTTCGGAGCACAATCAATGTCTTCTAGGCCTTCTCCCTCTCCGAACACGGCCTGGTTCATCCTCTACTCGAGTAAGTCCTCCAATCTCATGTACTGCGAACGCAAGTCTACCCTTTGCTAGTTTACTTCCATTTTCTTCACACATAGAGGCAAGGATGGCGAGGGGATCGAGAGTAATATTGTGAGCTCCGGCGAGGTGCAAGCGATTCAGAGGGTGACCATGGAGTTGACACTTCTTGCCATACATAATCTGTAGAAGTCGAGTGATACGCCGAGGGACATGCTTGAGTCTGAGTATAGATGGATGTTGTCGCTTCAAGTACAGCCAGTCTGGTTTCAGGCCAGCACGTCGACAATCTGATTTGTGATCAACGGCTCTGGCCATACATCCAAGTAGCTCACTAGTGTCTCCGATAAGCATTCCAACAAGCTCGTTTGGCGACGTCCAAGGTAACATTGCAAACATTCGAAGCCTCCTCCTAACATCTTTTTCTATTTTATCCTTAATTTTAGGTTTGCCAAGTCTGTGAATAGATCCTAACATTCTCATTCCAGGTAGTATAATTGTACGAAAGAGGTTCACGTTCAGTCTGAGGTCCAGTAGAAGTCTGAGTGGGGCAAGTTTTCTTGTCACAAAATCTGCTTTTCGACCTGTTTTTTCAATATGTGGCTCAGCCCCAAGGGTACTACCAAGCCAAGTTCCTAAGTACCGATACTAATGCACGATAGGGATCCCATCTATATTGTTTATCGGCTCAGTTGGAGGGGTGGATTTGCAGAGAATTAGTACTCCAGACTTTTTTGTATTAAGCGTAAGGCGGAGGGTGTTGGCTTACTCCAAGACATGGCGAATGCTATTCCGAGCTATTCTCCGATTAGGGGAAATGCATATAAGATCGTCTGCGAACATTCTAGAGAAAATAGCAGCATCTTCGAGACGGAGAAGCAGAGGCTCGACATAAATATTAAATAGTATGGGCGAGGAGGACAGGCCTTGCGGCACACCTCGTTATGTTGATAATATAAATATACATCGTATAAATAGAAATATAATAGTCATTCATGATCAGCATCAAGCCATATCAGAGTTTAATTTTAGTCCTACTAGTTGCTGCTACACATAGCTGTTCAGTAGGATTAGATTCTCAAAATATAAGCTGCTCAGCGAACTGTTCAGTTTGTTCTAATTACACTCACTGTACTACTTGCTGCTAATACACTTTCCTGTACGAGAATCCATTTAATAAAAATACATCATGTAGACCTTGCACTGATCCACACTGTTATTATTGCTACCAGAATGGGAATACCACAACTAATTACTGCTCTTGGTGTGATTACTATTATGGGGTAAAAGCAAGTAATTCGCGGTTCTGTTAATATTGCACTGTAAATACTTCCATTTTCTGCGTGGATGTAAATTTTTGCAATGTTACTAACAGTTGTGCTTATTGCTACTAATTAACCATAAGTAATAGAATTTGTTAAGATTGCAACACTCTTTATCGTAATTGCTATATGTGTAATTAAACGCAATGCTGGAATTGCTACGGTGGCTTTTATTTAAATACTTCAAACTGTATTAATTTTAATACATAGATAAGGAGTGCGTCCCTTGCAATTATACTAATTGCCTCCATTGCACAAATGGACCATCCTGCTATCAATGCTATGTCGGGTATTACTTGTCAGCATAAGGGTACTGCTAATAATGCCGTAACCCTTGCATTTAATGTAATCTAACTTATTGCTTTGCTTGCGAGAATACTACTAAATTATATTTATCTGATCAAGGTAATTGTTCTGCTTGTCCAATTTTTGCAAACATCTCAGGTTGTCTCACTTGTACTCGTGCCTATAGTTCTAGCAATGCCAGTATCATCTTATACACCTGTTATCATTGTTTAAAAGGATTTTTCTTGAATGTTTCAAACTGCTCATCCTGTGTTGCCCCCTGTTTAACTTGCTTAGATGTCAATGATTGCCTCTCCTGCAGCAACAATAGCTTTTATTTAAACTAATCTACATCTCGATGTTCTTTATGTACAACCAATATTCCTCATTGCCTAACTTGTCTTAATAATTTGATATGTCTCACTTGTGAAATAGGCTTTAGACTAAGTCAATATCCCAGTAAATTGATAATTATTTAGTTTCCTGTGAGGGTTGCGATTTACGTTATCCAAGCTGCAAAACTTGTGATTCTACACATTGCTTGACCTGTATCGATGGATATACTTATAATTTTTCATCTTATATTTGCATACAAGATACCTGCTCTGCACCGTGCTTCACTTGCAATCTCACCATTAGTAGCTTTAATTGTCTAAGCTGCATCAATGGTTATTACTATGGTGGAAGTAACAATTGTATATTGTGTGACACTTCTTGCCTAATTTGCTTAAATGTCTCATTCTGTGTGACATGTGCTCCTGAATATAAAAATACCAACGGAAGTTGTCAACTTTGCCCTCCACAACAATACTATCACCCCCTGAATTTCACTTGCTATCCTTGTCCTGTAAATTGCTTAACTTGTTTCTATATCTCAGGTTGTCAAAGTTGTGATCCTTTTTTTATCTTGTCCTCTAAAAATAATGCCCCAAATATTTGTGTTGACATTTGTGGCGATGGTTTTGTAATGACTTTACCTTGCGATAGTGCTACTAACATTCTAAATGATGGGTGCACCAATGAATGTACAATATAGCAAAATTATAATTGTACTTACTCGCCCAACACAACAAGCCTCTCAAACGGAACATCTGTCAGTGTATCGACAAGCAGTTGCTCATTTATTGGGAATATTACTGCTCAACTAGCTGGAATACAACAATCAATATTTGATAATTATTTTTAGCTTTCTTTTTCGATTTCTCCTTATCTTTATGGGTTACCTGTCAGTAATGACTACCAAATAGATATCTCATCTTTGTTTATCCTTTCTCCAGTAATAAATTATAGCATTTCTGTCGATAGTCAGCGAGGAGTTGTTACTTTTAATATTCCATACTCTGAAAATGTTGATCCTCTTATCTCATTAAATATTAATTTCGGCTTGCTTTCTTCAATTCCTATGTTTCAATATATGAGCAATGCTTCATTCTCTTATAATTTAAATAATATTCTTCAAACAATAGAAGTCGGAATATATTATTCTCCGAATGATCGAAATACTGCAAGGGCTACTTATAAATGGGCATAAGCCCTTTCTATCATTTCTTTAGTATTCCTATTTATAGGTGCCATTTCTAAAGAATTGGCAGGCCTAGAACAGGTTATTCTTTGCCAAACAATTTTTATATCTCTTTTATTTACCAGGTAAAAATTACCTTTAACTCTGATGCCGTTAAGTGGATTTCGCTATAGCATGGGAGTTCAATTCTAAGGAGATTTTCCTATGATGATAGATAGTGCAGGCTATGCTCTAGGGCTTGATGTAACATCATTCATTAGTAATTTTAGTTTCAACTTGGGGTTATACATAATACCGATAGTAGCTTCTTTAATTTTCGTTGTCTACAAACTCAAAAATAGATTGATTTTAATTAAATCAACTCTGGTTAGAAATACTTTAGAACTAATTACTGGGGAAACCTTTTTATATTTTTCACTTTTTAATTTTTACAGTTTAGTCAGTTTTAGTTTCCTCTTTTTCACTTATTCAAGTGATTCATCTAATTATTGGAGCATACTTGCAATTGGTGTATCTTCTGCAGCTCTATTCATAAGTATAATGGTCTATATATTTAATCCAAAAGTGATTGGTTTTTTCAGAGGAGCTTTCCGGACAGATGAGCACGATCGGTGGAAATCAGATTAAAATGTAACTATTGCTAAAATAAGGCTAATCCTTTCGATTAGACCATGTTATCAACGACTATTAGATCAATACTAGTTGCTGTCTTCCAACTATTACTATTTATTTATTAGTTACATGTTTACTTCCGCTTTTCTCATTATATTTGGTCAAAATTATCACATTCTGGTGGGAATTCAAATCTTCTTTCTAGTTTTTCTTATCATAATTAAACCCTATTATAATACTCTATAAAAGATTAGGTGTATTTGCACTTTTACCATTCTTTTATATTCTACTCTCATTATTTCCAATCCTACTCACAATTTTTCTTTAACTATAGGTCTGTTGCTCATGATAACGATTCATTAAATAATTGCTGGCATCGTGATTATATACAGCTTCAAAGAGCAATGCCATAATCGATGCAATCTCCATACGTAAATAATCCGATCATTGTTTAAATAGCATGAAAATGTTGAAAAAAGATAAAAAGATGACTATGAAAAGGAAGTTCTAAAAGATCTCATTAAAAGATATCAGGATCTAGGCATCAAAGATATGTATAACACTTAAAAAGAGAATATCCCCATGACCACTATGAACAGATAAGATTTTGAAGATTTAGCTCTTAAAGGAGAGGAAACCCATTTACGATTTCAAAAGGGAATGTAATTCATCTATAAATATGGGAATAAAATTGATTAGAATCTCGTTAAACATGAATATTAAAGAGTATAAATTCTATAAAATAGATAAAGCCCTGCAAAAGTGTAAAATTCTTCAGATATCTGATTAAAATCATATTAATCTATGCTATAGCGTAAAATCATTGAAATAAGAAGTTAAAATTAAATTATTGTATAAAATGTTGTGATGAATAGTTAATAAAAGACATAGATCATCTTTTTTTATAGCTGCAACTCTCCAAAATTTGAGTAGAAAATTAGACTAGATCTATTTCTTTACCGTATATCTTAATACTATTTCTCTTTGGGGTATTTATTTGTTTGCGAAAATGAATGCTTCGAAAAAAACGAGATTATTGCGGATTGTTCTCTCCAAAATGAGGCATCAATTTCACTCCATCATTGATCAAAGTAAATCCGATTAAATTAATCATGATAATAAACTTTTTCCAATCGGAAGAACGGCTTTAAACTTCGCTGATGATCATTTCTCCATTTTCTTTAAGGACTCTCCAAGCTTCACGAATAAAATCAAGGTAATTGGTTCCCATTAAAGATAAACAAAAGATGCACAAGTCAACTGTTGAATCTTTAAGTGGCAGTTTGGATATATCAGCTTCAATAATAAATGGCTTAGTACTTACCAAATCATAAGATCTAATATTTTTTTAGCTAAATCCATGACCCTTCAATTATTCATAAATAAATCCTTCTCCACATCCCAAATCTGCAATTATTCTAAATTAAAACATTGCTACTTTTTAGAGTATACTTGCCTATTTTGCAAGATGTATTTAATAATTTCATCGACTGGGCGATTTTTCCACTTGTTTGCTTGATGGCGATATCCCTCATGGTAAAGCGAAAAGTCTTCTTTATTATTTTTGAAATAATTGAGAGCTTCAGTGCTTTGATTTGTATACAACATCTCATTGAGCAGTCTAAACTTGGCTCCTTGAAGATCATCATACTTTTAATGAAAGTTGACCTTAGCTTATTTTTTTATTTTTTTGTTCTTGGCAATATGAGGATTTATCTTTTCATGGGATGTGCTGACTTACTATTTCTTGCTGCTATATTTTATGCTTTGAGGAGGAGTTGATTGTTTTGCTTATTTGAAGTTGTTGTTGAGATTGATTTTGCCAAACATTATGATATAATATTTATACTTACATGATTAACATACAGAAATATATCCCTGAACCGTATATAGCCCCACTCTAGTTTTCGCTATTTGCTATTGCTTAAGTTCGAAAAGAGCAAGCCAGCAAATTTATTTAAATACTAAGGTAGCTTCCCAACAATTTTTAGCAATTCATTCATTTAAAAAGGATTAGGAAAATAAAAGATAAGAGTGATTTTGTCGATGTCCTTCTTTGCTTATAGAAAGACACCAATACTTTAAACGCCATAAAAAAGGAACTAGGGGAATTGATAACTTTAATCAAATTTTAATAAATTCCTTGCAGTGTTCCCAGCACAAAGAAACAATACCTCGAATGGAGCCAATACTGGCCCATTAATTTTGTTTAACAGTAAATATTTAAATAAATTAAACACACTCCTTCTGAGGTTGACTTCATTAACAAAATGATTAGCATACAAGATCAATTGATTCTATTCGATGAGGGTAAAATATTATACAGCATAAAAATTCTTTAAGGATGTCCTGAAGGAACGATTCACCATCCTGTGATGAGGCTGCTCGAAGAATGGCCTAAAAGCGAAGAATTTAAAGTTATGCAGTCAGCTTATTATTTGACTAAACTAAAATTGTATTGTAAAGGACAGATTTGTGGAATGTGTTCCATGGCTTTAGTTCACAGTAGACTGGAGCGCATTTATTTTCCCGAGTCTTTGGATATCAAATATATTTCATAAATTCTGTGCTGTTAAAAATTAAATCATCGAATAAAAATATTGGTGGTATCATAAGGAAAGTGATTGCCTTCATTAATTTATTTTTTAGTTTAATATAATAAATTTAATAAAATATTTTGAAATGCTAAAGTGGAAAAAATATAGATGACTATTATATTTTTAGTTAGATTTTTCCAAATAAAAAGATGTGAAGTTATTTCAGCAGTAAATGATAATCAGATGATGTTCAAATCTATTTTGTGCTAAGTTTAAACTAAAAATAGCATGAAGAACAATTTCCATCTCTGATAGTTGTGACATAAATTTATTTCAACACTATAAAATTCATAAGCGGACTTTCACTTTTTATAAAAATATAAGATATGGTTTTTAACTTTGGCAATAAGTTACTGCGACCTTTTTCCTGCATAAAACATAACATTGCGTTATTTTTTCAGCTAGATGTTTACTAACACCAATGATTATATTAGCATATTATAAATATATTACTGGCACATCTCAATGCGTACCATCAAAAAACACCCTTAAAATAACATATATTTGACTATTCAACCTCAGGAAGAGCCCAAGAGGGGAATACTTCTTGGAAAACCTTTCTCTCATCAAAATGTCAACATTAAAAGTTTTAACTAATTCAGATCAGCTTCAAGAAATCATCAGAGGCTTAGATCGCATCTACTCAAAAAAAAAGTCAATGGGCAGTGCGCTCAGTTTTTTTCGCCTGATTAAAAATATAAATCGCCTGACCGTCTAACCAAAGTGTGGAATGGAATTGAATCAAAAAGTACTTAAAAATCATAAACGGAAGCCTAGATGGCCAAAGAAAAAGTTAAAGAAACCGATCATAGAATGATCAATGAATAGAACAGTAAAAAAGTTAAAAGCAATAAAAAGTAGTTTAAGTAAATTAGAAACGTCAAAAAACAGTAGTTACTACAATAAACCGAAGTTAGGTTATTATTAAATGGATAAAAAATTAATTAAAAAAAGGAGTAAACTGAAAAGAATGAAAATATTGAGATAATCTATAAAAAACTCAAAATTTCAATTAATGAAATTAGATTAGGTTTTCGCTATTAATAAGAAAATCATATTTAAAATAGTGATAAAAAGTCAGACTAAAGTTGTGCAAATGATGGAAACGAATCAGTCCGAAGTCTAAATCTATAACTGGAAAGTAAGTTGAAGCCAAAGTTAAGCTTTTCCTTGCTTCCTGAACATTTTCTGAGATAAAACTTATCTAATCTTTCCACGATTGAAAAGATATAAAATCATCTTGACATTATTGAAAGATTAAGCATTTTCGTTGATTAAAGTCGCAACTTCTATAAAGTATCGGAATAATGGCTTGAAGTCAATTTCCTTATCTATAAAAAATACTATATCTAGAGAGTTAAAGTCCTTAATTTCCTTAAAAAATATCCAATGAAGAATCCATTTATTATTGAAAACGCAGAAATAAGTTCAAAAGAAATAATTCAATTTATGAAAACAAAAGATGGAACCAATTTCAAGGGAGAGTTAGAGATATAAAACAAGATGATCAAGCAAAAATTGCAATGCTACTACAATGAGTTTAATAAGAATATAGTCGGAGAAAAGATCAATTTGCATTAATCCGATAACTTTTCAAGGTGGATTATAGATGACTTATGGGCAGAGACTATCCTAACTTAACACAATACTGATCACTCTCAGTAAAATATCAATATTAGACTTTGCAAAATTCTGCAGGTGATATTTATGATTTCAGAATTGAACGGGAAAGCTGTCATGAATTTTAAGGAGGCAGAGTACGCTATAAAGATGAACAACTGCAAAGAATATATTTAGTAGGCAAAGACTGTTTTCAAGAGGTAGTTGCTGTACAAATAATATTGATTTTCATTCTGTAATTTATTCTTTTCAATTGATCAGCAATCTTTAATAATTTCAGAACAAATGAAATTAAATTTTGTAAAATCGAAAGCTAATAAACAATCAAATCAATCCTGCAAGCAACTGTTTCGTGACGTATATCCTATTGAAGATAATTGGCTAAACTTTAAAAGTTATAAATCGAAGAATAGTACAATGGCTTAATAGTAGACCTAACCACAGTTCAAAGACTCTTTTATCTAAAGCAAAATGATTTTTACACACGCCCCATAAACCCAAATATTACCCATAACATCCAGTAGACTTATGCATTTTCCATGGACCCACAAAATTCTTCGGCAAAAAAGAAGTGAATAACAATTTAAAAGATTTTCATAAAATTTGTAAATTTTTAATGAGAAAAGCCCCATTTCTCTCACCAATAGAAGCCACATTCGAAAATAAAGTTTACCTTCAATCCCAGATGAATTTTCTGTCCGCAAGAAGATTAAAGAAAGTAACTTGAGTAATGGTTTTGGACTGCATTTGTAAAATCCCTCACCCTCCCATTTATTTAGAATTTCCAAAAATATCTGCAGCAAGGAAATTCATGAGGATCTGCTAAACTCCAGAATTTTAGTTGATAAATTTTAGAACTAAAATAAGAAAAGTAAATTATCGTTCAAAAACTTAAAAATCAAATCGAATAGTAACTTGTATCGAGGTAACTTCTCAAAATTTACTCGGAAAGAGTTGAATCACCGCTTGATGAAAAGAGTGCAACTTACTGCAGATTGTGATTTATCTCCATGGGAAATGGAAAGGAATAATGTGAGTACTCCTGTAGAGTGAATTGTTATTAATACCATACATTTAATAATCCTATTATCGTGAAATTATTTAATTTGCAACTTCCAAAATAAAATTCTTTAGAATTACCGAATGGGTGGATATAATTAACAGACAATTAATAATATCTATTTTTAATGCCTTCACGCTGATCTGATAATTCGATATGTGAGGCCAATCTTTATAATTTGATAATTTAATAATATATTTAAATGAAATTAGATGATCAGAAACAATACATAGCTGAATTCAAACAAGGACTTTAAAAACGAATCCTTACAGCAATCATTGCTATCCTTATCGTTTTTTATTTTATTTACCTACTCTGCAACCTCTTGATGGTCGAGGCATAAATAAATAATTTCAGCAATAGCGAGTTTGCTTATTTACAAGTTATCGGCACATCCATGGGAGAGAACAAAAAATACCAGTATCAGAAAATACTTAATTTTCTAGACGGCAGCCGGAAATTACTGGAGATGGGAAACAATAATGTCGTCAATCAGAGTGTAACTTGCAATTCTAATATTTTTGACTGCTCCATAACAAATGCTCCTAATTATACTGCCTATACAGTATACTATCCTGTTCTGGCTTCGCATGCTACAAGTTTAGTTAGCATTGAGCAGGTGACCTCAGTGTTCCTCTATAATAGCAATTCTAATGTATTCTTTAATATGACTGCTTTGGGATGGTCATCTTCCAGCAGTTTGTCGTAATTTACTCTCCAAGCAATTGAACAGAGTTTTTCAGACAATAATATCACAATGACAACGGATAATAGTTCTGTAACTTCAACCGAAATGAATACCTATACTTTCGCAAATATAATGCTTAATGAGACTAACAGCCTCAGTATGTTTTGTGAATGGGTGGACCTCTCAAATATGGCCACACAACTATGTGTTCTATTTTAGACTACAATGGTGGGGTTTATTCCTAACACATCCAACTACTACTATCTTACAAATAATTTTATTACAGTAGGATTAATCACTCCTCTTAGGTTATTTGCCTCCATCCTCTCTGAGCAGATCAACACAAATAATCCTGATGATCAGGAGGAACAAAATGATATATTTAACTGCTTAAATAAATTTCCATTCCTTTATACAGGGTACACTAATGCTCAAAGTGGTCTCGTGGTTAGATGCCAAAGTGAAGGTGTACAACAACAACAACTAAATTATTTTGGGCCATATTATTCGTTTAAATACTACTCCAACTCAATCGGAACCGGAGTGGCTCCACAAGACCAAAATAGCCTATATATCAATAAATAATAATCTTATTCCTTTTTCATATGTTCAAACAACAGTTACTACTCATTTATCAATTAAAAAATCAATAACAATATACAGTCTATTCGTAGTACTACCTACTGCCTGTTGGGGATTCTAGCCCTGTTATTATGGATATTAGTAAGGTGGATGGATGCAATGGAAAGCAGTCTCATTCCTAGTATAAATTTTGTGATGAAATTATCCGAATTGGTGAAAGGAAAATAAGAAAAGGAGTTTCTCAAATTGGCTGATAACTATAAACCTGACAATCTTTCATTTTTGGTCAATTCCTTTAAACAATACCTATGGGTATGTCGATTGCTGCGCATGAAGGGTAGGCAGAAACATAAAAAGCTTCTTCTCCAGGGGCTTGTTCTATTTTCAGAAGACCACTATGTTCCCATTCTATAATATATTTATAGCGAACTTATTGTCTTATAACTGGCAAAAATTGATAACCTCTTACGCATCAAAAATTTGCCACGCAAAAAAAATGATCAACGCAGCAGGAACGATGAATCTCAACCAGACAAAGCCCAGAGTTTAATACCTCCACCACCTTCTACACCCCCTCAATCTTTAGCTTTGCCAGCTCAGCTCGAACCATAAAAGCGTAGCGTTAATTCTAACAAACGGAGAAACGCCAACATACGTTTGCTAGATCCAGATGACGACTAACTTATGAAAAATATCAGTATGAGTTACAGACTTAATCAAGGGGTTCGCTTTTGTAACGATATTCAAATGACAGAGGTAGATTAAGGGCCAATTATCCGCAAAATCAAATTTGCGGACACACTGATCAGCTGTGAAACTATCAAAAACGATCTGAGTGAAGTTGATGATAGTCTAAAGCGAAGCGAAAATAAATAGTCATTCAAATCACTCAAGGATGAAGATGAAAGCTATACTTCTCTAGCAGAGTTAGGTCGAGGTATTCGTAAAAAATAGAGTAGTTTAAAAAATCGTAGCCTGGAAAGCATCCATGGAGACCTCAACAACATCAAGTTTGACGAGGAAGGCGACAACCCAGACGATAATTTTGATTTAGAGCAAGATGAAAATGAAGAATATTCGATGAGTGGTTAAGCCATACTCGCTGAGATTAGACTGACATATCAAAGTGTTATTCACTATTTTGAAGAAGCAGTGCATTTGCGAATGAAAAGATTGACCCATGAGCAAGATGAGGAGTTGGTTTAATTAGTGAATGACATCTATGGCCTAACTATTCAAAAGTACCAGCAAATGTACAAAATGTTGGTCTACGAAAACGAACATCAACTTGAAATCGGGGAAGAGCGCGATCATTTCGCTGACTTTCAGGATATGGCTATGCTATAGCTGTCTTATCTTCACCAATTGCGCCATGAACTAGTACAGCACGGGGAAGTACTGCGATTGCAGATCCAACACGCATTAGGATTACCAGTTTCCTTTAAAAACCTTTAATTTTTAAATAAATCAAAGCAATCCCTTATTAAGATCGAATCAAGGCAGTTGCTGGCTGAAGCTGCACAGCAGTACCAGCCCCATCTTGATTGGGTTGTTGTTCTCAATTCTTATCTAAATTTAGTAATATTTCTATTATGCAGAAAGAGGAAAAAACAACAATTGGTCTAAAAGGAAGGGCTTTAAGAGTATTATCCGATAACTTGGAACGTTACCCAGATTTTGCCGATGAGGTGGGCTAATTGCGAATGGTGAGACAATTCTACAATCCAAAAAACAAGAAGTTTTACTTTTTGACCAGCATTAGCTCCTTGAAACCTTTTAACTCCCTCCTTCTTCGATTTTTTGAACTCATCAACAAGTTCGATATTATCAATATCTATAACCTGTAGCAAGGAGAAAGTTGGGAACCACAAGATATAGAAGGGTAAATAAATACACCTAAAAAGAAGAAGAGAGTTGCTATAGATCACCTTAAATATCTACTTGACCTTTAAACTTTCTTGGAACTATTTTGTGAAGGATAAAAGGACAAGGAAAGCCAAGATAAGGCCACTTCAGTTAAGACTATAAGTCGTCGATTAATTTATGAAAAGGAGTTTCATGAAATATTAGGGATGGTGGAAGACGATTAGGTCTAATTTTCAAAGTATATCGTACTCTTACTCGGAGAGGAGCAAGCATAGCAATCAGGTGAGACTGAAGACTCCTCCAGTAACACCAACAATCGCCCCTACCAGCAGCGTATTCATCAATAAATTACCAAGATAATAAACCAGGGTTACTTTCATATTATACTAATAGGACATCAGCTGAACGCATATCCCTCCCGATATGGACGACTAAAGCGTTACGTAAAGTTATCTCCGGAATTACTTGAGGTTGACCTTGCTGACAAGGACCAGCAGGATAACTTAAAATTATTATAAAAATTTCTTCGTTGATGTACAAATTTTATATGTCTGAGTGTCAGTTGTTAATTTAGTCATATTGAGCAATTATTATAATAAGAAGGATCATATGAGATTGCAGCAGTTCTTAAAAATAGCATCGCTCTATCTAACCTTTGGTTGGATGATAAAAATTTCTTCTTTTGATTTAAAAGAAATATTTTTTGTGGTTTTAAGTTTCTTTTCAGTGACCACCTGACGTTCTGCGATCTTTTTCTGACTAAACATGCGCTGAGATTCCCTCTTCAGAGCTCCTTTCTTATTTTGGTCGATACTGATGGGGCGATTTTATTTATTGGCTTCTTCAGCGAAATAGTTATCAATGGAAGGTCTATGGAACTATGGCATTATTCTTCTATCTTTATATAATGTTATGTTATCAGATATCAATGGTCTAATATTCTCAAGGCATTTATTATTTGATAAAATAAAACATCTTTGATATTCCTCTTTGCAATTGATATAATTGAATATATAGTGAATATGACTATACAAATATTCTAATCACAACATTTTATAACTCCAAATCAATTCGATGCTCTTGTCTTATGGCATCGGAAAAATTCTTCTCAACATTTTGGCAGCCTTAACTGGATCACCTCCCACAATCAATGTTAATGAAATCGAATGCATGTCATAGAATTCCTCAATTTTTTAAAAATCTTTTGCTGATATTCCATTCTTCTTAAAATTTAATCTCATTCGTTACCTTTCCATTTGATGAGATTTGCCGTGGACCATGGGCTATCCATGAATAAGTTCATATTCTTGCTCTTGACAAAAAATGCAGTGGCACTAAATATTCCAGTGGGCGAGACTTTATCGTCTCTAGATAAAATTTTAAGAAGCCTTATAAGTAATAAATAATTCCTCTCCTGCATTGATATCCTTGATGCAGTATACTATCATTGTGTCGCCTAAACAAAACCTTTCACAGTTATATTCACAACAATGGTTTAACATACTAATCTTTTAGTAGAGACCAGTTCGTACACACGACTTTTTACATTGAAAAAATTCATCTAACTGAGATAATTCAAACCAATTATTCTAAGCAATACTCTATAAGTCCATTTGTGATCCTTTGATAGGAGAAATATTATATTTTTATAATTCAGCTTAGTTGCTAGATGAAAGCTTATCTATTTTTTTGTGAAATTCTGTCGATAAGTGATATAACTAAAGTATGTTATTCTTCATTTCTGCTTCACCACTTTTCCCCAACATCTTTCCAAACATCGCAAAAGTTTTACTGTCACTGATAGGAATTTATTTGCTATCTTCTTAGGTCGTTGATAATAATGGCCTTTCAACAATGATAACTTGACCAGCTTTAATATTTTTTTTTGCAAATATACCTCTCCCATAAGGACTCTTATCAATTTTAATATCTTCATGAAATAATTCTCCCAATTAACGATATTTTAAAGCTCTGTACCAATCAATTTTATTTTATTTGAAACTTCGTTATATTTTAATAAATTTGGTCAGTTAATCCTTAGTACTACTGTCAAAAGCTTATGAATTCAGCATTTTTTAAGCTTCTTATAGTCTTCCAATTATTGCAAGTTGCTTCCCTTTGTGATACAATATTTTTTTGTTGGTTTTGTCTAACTTCAATGCTTCATCAATATATTATCCATATTATTGCTTTAGATTTAATCTCATGCAAACAATGCCTTTGTTCAATAAAAATTTAATTTTATAATCTTGCTTATTGCAGTCTCTGAAGGCTTAAGAGTACAATAAATAAGCATTTACATATTAATTTCGATTCATATAATCGATTCCCTGGAGTCGAAGTTCTTACAATCTTTAAAGTTCCTTATCAGTTTATGTAAGCTAAACTACCTTTTACTTGTTTTATCCAATTAATTCCTGTGCCTCTTTAGTATTAGACAAAACTATTTATGATGGATCATCAATTCTAATAATATTAGTTCCAGCCATAGATATTTTAAAGAATGGCTATTTAATATAAAAGGTGGATCCTACAGGAAAATATTGCTTGGAAAGATTTCCTTTAAGTTAAAAGTTATAAAGAGATATATCTATACAATTTTATTAAGTGTGATCTTCTGCAAGAAGGCGAATGGCATTTACTTTAAATGGTGGCAAGATCATTCTAAGTTTTAAGTACCGCCCTTTGTGGACATTATTAATCGTTAAATCTTTGATAGATATTAATTCTAAATTTTTGAGAATCTTATTTGATTTTTTAGGTTTTACATTAGTTTGACCAAAGGTTGCATAGTGTGTTTTATTTTCTTATAATTGAAATTGTTCTGATTACCGCTTAAATGATTGATAGAGCTCACGATATTGCCGTGATTTTCCTTTAATATTCATTAAATAAATAATTATAGATTTAGATATTGATGATTTAAAGGCAATAGATTGTCTCTCTTTTTGATCATCGACATATTTTTAATTTATTTAAATGTTTAATAACTATGATTAGATTGTATTGATTTCAGTGGTAATTCCTTCAACTTAAATTGACTATATTTTTAATGTTAATTAATTTAATAAAGATATTCTTTGTGCTTTTCGGTCATCAGAAATAATAATTAAGCTCTTTTTTTACGAAAATGTATATTGCTTTTTCATTATAGATAATAATGGTTTCCGCCCATTATGAAATCACAGTCCACAAAAATACGATTTTTATAATATTAATATGAAGGCTAATAATTATTTAAAAGGGAGGTCATCATGTCATAAAAGCAGAGGAAGTGTTGTCAGGAATAAAGAAAGCATTTTTTAAGAACCAACTTAAGATTATATATGGTCTCATATTCCTTCCCAAAAGCATAGCATTTCCAAGAGCTAACTTATACCTCATCGTCCTCAAATAAAGATTGAATAGTTGCTGTAAATGTTTACGGCCCATTATGTGACAGTAGAAGAGTGTTTTAAAAGAATTGATAAATAATTAACACGTTTAGAAGCGAAAATTGCTGATTGCTACGGTCGTTTCAATCAAATTGAATGGAGGTTAAGCCGTTCAATGCATTAAATTGAATAGGCAAAGAATTTAAACCAATCTTTATTGAGAATAAATACATAAATAGAGTAAAAACTTGCTTGCGTCAAGAATGACTATGAGGAATTGCAAAAAAGAAAATATATAAGTAGTATAGAACAGAAAATAGAGGAACTGAAGGAATATGTTCACAACCTGGAAATAGAAAACTACAGAAGCAAGTTCAATAAGCATGAAAGTATTCTCTTCGAAGATAATATCGATAGACTCGAGCAAATCGCAGCTAAAGGTAAAAAGGATTCTGGCACCGAGAGATAAATATATTGCCAAATCATAACTGATTTAATCAAGTATATGAAAGAAAACTAAGATATCGGGCAATGGATGGAAGAGAAGCTACAGGAAAATATTAAATTAAAATTTCAGCTCATTAAAGCCGAAGGACGCACAAGTTAGCTATGATTTGTATTACAATTATCAAATAGAGTAAATTTAAATAAGAGGCGATACTTTTACATGTTCTAAAATAGCAAATGCTTTATTATACTTGTAATGTAAGTTGATATTGCGTTTATCGGTATATTTATATAGACATCTTATAAATAAAATCAAAGATAGGAGACCATCATTAATACAAGCAACTATGAATTCAGGAAGACAAATTACATTGAAGGAAAGTTTTTAAAAAGTATTAGAGAACTTGTCAAAAACAAAAAACAGACCAAAAATATAAAATGATTTTATTTATAAACCTATCAGTTAATAGAAAACCAGTCAATGTATTTTGTAGCTCAGATAAATCCTTTCCAGTAAAAATTAAACCAATAACATTAAGAAATAGAAAGTTAATCTTAAGAGTCAGGAGTTTATAAGCGAACCAAAGAGAAGCAAGAGGCTTCAAGAGAAAAAAATGGCATAAATGAAAAAAGATACTGAAAATAAATAACTGCAGAAAAGTATTAATCATTTATAGTAGGAAGATAATGATGTGTTGACTGATAATACAAACGACGATAGCTCCAATGCTTCATCAGCTAATATTGCACTGTAGTAAGTCATCTTGCAGGATCGATATTATTGTTTAGCCTCAATTAGATACACAGGGCAGATTGAATTTCTGGTTCCCTATTTAAAGAATGGACGTATTGTCCGAACTTGGGTGGCTTCTAATTAAGTTTTTAGAATTAATCCGAATTGGGCAAGACTTTACTATGAGGAACATATTTGATTTTTCCAATTATTCTTAATTAAAATAATTAGATGATTGCAAAATTATTATTTATGTCTATTAGGATAAAGAATGGTTGAAAATCTTTTTTGTATTAAACGTTTATCTTTAAATGAATTAAGTTAAAACATTTTAGATCAAGCTTTTCATAACCTTTTTCAAATAATATACTATTTAAACCAACATTCATAAAGAAAATTATCTTGAGCCATCGGGAGAAATGCTAAATATAAACTTTAGTTACATAGAAGAATCTATGATATTAAGAAATTATAAAACTTCTTCCTTTTTCTTTAATTAATACATGTGAATCGCATTTTAATAGATTCTATGTATATTTACTACCATTTATTAAAAGATAAGTACCATCTATTCCAATTTATTTCAATAATAGTAATTAATAATCCCATCTTTCGCATTCATTATCATTATCTATGATAGTTATATATAAAGTATAATCATCATATTCAATATTATTTTATAATATTGCGCTCTTTGTCAGTAATACTTTCATCTTTATATTGCAATTACTCAATCATTTCAGGTGCCATCTTACCAAGAGTTTCTGAAATTTGCATCGTGAATAGCATCACTAAAAAGCAAGCCGCTACGAAGGTTGTAATAATTGAGACTCCCACAGATTCAAAAAATGATTTTATTGAAGGAGTGATAACTGCTGTTGTGTTGTTAGCTATTCCTAGGATCTGTAGTGCGATAGACCTAATTTGAGTAGGAAACATCTCGAACTGGGACATATAACAGTAATTGCCTACTGCTGTACCAATAGCCCTGTAAACGAAGAGCCCTAATGTTTGAGTGAGCTGGAGGGATTATGGACAGTTTGAGCTATCATTGCAAGAAGCAAATAAGAACACAGGCAGCGACACTGCGATCCCCAGCAGCGAGCCCACATAGATGGTTGTCTTTCGTTACAAACTGTTAATAAAGAAATAGCAAAACAGGGAAGCAAAGATTTCCGAAGAGCCAATTATAATTCCGTTAATGTGGATGTCCATTGCGTAATCGTCAAGTACAAGTTAAGGGACACTAAATTCAAAGGACAATGCAAACCTAAGGCAACAAAATATGAAAGTCATCGACCTCAAAGATTTAAATCTTATCAGATCGGAGGCTGCAATTTGATAGTCGTGCTTGGATCTTTCATTTTATTCATACTAGTCTTTAATGTTAGATATTTATTAAATAGTAATACCGTGATCCTTCTATTTCCCATTCAAAAGGGCAATCCTTTAAAACACTGAGCAGGAGTATTCGGGGTCATAGTTGGTGACCAAGTCAAAAGGCGATTCCTCAACATGAGAGATTAAGCCCATCAGTATCAATAAGAAAGGGATAAGTTGATAGGTCACTAAAACCATTTTCCAGGAGTCGAAAAGCAAAAAGAGAAGTCCGTTGAAAGTTACTCCCAAGGCATAAATTAAGTAAATTAGCATTATATCCTTGCCCCTGCGGTTTTCAGAGGTCGTCTACATGATGTAGCAAGTGATAACTTCAGTTTGAATACACTTGGCAGCAAAGTTAATAAATAGGCCGATGCCTGCGATTAAAAGCGTCGGACTCATAATAGTGAGCCCAATTCCAACAATGTTAGCTGCTACTGTTATGATCATCAGCTTGCGCTTGCTCATTAACTGACTCAAGAAAGCTCCAGCAATCACTCCAACGATGCCGCCAGTGTAGATAAACGTTTGGATTTTGTCAATTTAGACAGATGATTAGCAGCGATAGTCTCCAAACTGAGTTGCAATCGATTCAGGCTGTTGCTGAATAAATGCTGACCGATCTTAGGCAGGAAGGGAACAAACATAGTCATGACAGTTTCCGGTGACCGAGTCGGGGCATGAATATTTCTCAGAATAGAAGAGAAATGGGTTGAAGAAGGTGGATGCGCCAATGGTGAGATAGATTAATGACCAGAATATTAGCGAGATATTTTGATACTTGCCATCAGCCCCGACTCTTTCCAGAAGCGAATAGAAAATCTTTTTGCTGTCCATCACTTATCGTCTTTGGAACTTTAGAAATTATAAGTTTTTTAAATAGGCCTTCTAAAAATAACACTTTATAAGAGTCACGTGGCCAATGTTACAGATGAAAAAGTATCATTGAATTTGAAGCATATAATTTTTACAAGATTATACTTAAAGCTGACAAATTTAATGGGGATAATGATTCAAATACTTCCTGAAAAAATAACAAAGTATATTTTTAACCCAATTTAACAGAAGTCACTCCCAAACCTTCCAAAATAAGAAATATAGCTAATTCATTAAATATCGCCTTCAAAATAATATGAAGATCTTATTGTTTCAAATATATTATTTTAATATTAATATTAAATCTTTACCATCAAGAGAAAATGAGGATTTCAGCGTTGACATCAAAATTTATATTTAGCATTCATAGTCTTCAGATTGGACTTTCTTCCTTTTAGTTATGTACTTCTTTCTATGATTATAGAAAAGGAAAATTTACTGATACAATTGACTTTATCGGAATGAAACATGAAGAGCAGTGAATTTGTCTTTAAAGTCCACTCAAGTATTTAGCGTTTGAATAGTTTGAGTATGTTTTCTTCATTTATATAGTGCTTTGTGCTGATTCGATAATGATGAAAACAAAAGTCAGGTAATATGCAAATACTCTTCTTAGCGGACTATTTTCGATTGGTAATTAGTCTTTAAATAAATGTGATTCAAATATTGTAGGTATGATTAAAATCAAAATGTTTATCATCAAAATACCAGAATCATATAAGACTTTACTCTTGGCAAAAATAGTATTAGGCTATTTTTTCATTTTTTTCTGTTTATTTTCGTTTATGACAGCATGCAAATTGTTTTTAGGCTTTTTGAAGCGTTATTGCTGAACAAGCTGCGGATTCAACTCAAAATATAGTCATTTACAGAATGAAATACCTATCTATTGTTTAATAACAACTATTATCTTGTTCATGACACGCCTTTTATTCTATTTTAGAGTACAAATAAAAGATTGCACACTGGGTGAAATTGGGTCGATGCGAGGAGTTGAATAAGAAGTCTTTGATCAGATATTATGAAATCAAGTAATTTGACTTCTCTAAAAAATATTTAAAAAGTAAGTTTAGATTTTATTTTTTAGTAAAGTATGAGTGAAGAGGCTAAGGGTTACAGAGCAGCTAATTGGGCTTGGTTGTTTGGCTGTTTCCAGCATGACTTTAAAAGAGCGACTTTTTACAATATAAAAAAGATAATCTCTTAAATTGGTTGAAAGTTATTTTGTTCCTGAGGAATCGTGCCTTCTACCTTAATACTAATAAATTTGACTATTAATTGCTGATCTATCTCTAAGTGTCCGTTTTTTCGTACAATACTAATTATAATTGACTGGATATTAGAATGAAGCTGGTCAATATGAGGATGAGTACCTTGTGGATGTCAAATCCGTAAACCAAAGGCAAGGATCTATTGATAATTATCCTTTAAAATGATAAAATTAACTTCCCTTTTTAATAAATAATTCTTCTGTTGAACTGACTAACTTGTTGCTAAATTAGCCTCAAATTTGAATTGCCATAATAATTTACATTTTATGATGAGTTTGTCCAAAAAAGCAATCAACCACCAACCCAAAAAGCCTCTCAATGCATACTTTGTATTCAAAGCTGAAAGGCTAGCCCTCTATAAGGATGAAAAGCATAAAAATCAAAAGGTTCAATAAGACTGGGAAAACATTGATGCTAAACTTAAGTTACAGATGGAATCAAAATACAAGGAATAACTAGCCAAGTACAAGGTGGACTATGAGAATTGGGTCGAGGAATACAATGTTCCTGTCAGTGACAACAGCAAAGTGAAAAGATAAAAGAGCGCACAAGTTTATGGTATGAGCTTGTCCAAAGAAGCAGTTGACAATAAACCCAAAAAACCTGCCAATGCATACTTCACATTTAGAGCCGAAAAGCTAGCCCTCTATAAGGACGATGAAAATAGAATACAGAAGGCTCAACAAGACTGGGCAAGCATTCATCCTAAACTTAAGAAACAAATGGAATCAAAATACCATGAATAACTGGCCAAGTACAAGGTGGACTATGAAAATTGGGCCAAGAAATACAATGTGCTCTTGAATGATAACAAAAACTTTAAGCTTGTTCCAAAAGAGAGCAAAGTGGAAAAATAAAAAGGTATGCAAGTTAAAGGTGTCAGTTTGTCCAAAGAAGCAATCGAACATAGGCCCAAAAAACCTATCAATGCATACTTCACATTTAGAACTGAAAAATCGGTCCTCTATAAAGACGTAAAGGATAAGGACAAGAAAATTAAGTATGACTGGGAAAACATAGATCTTAAACTAAAGCAAGAGATGGAATCAAAATACCATGAATAACTGGCCAAATACAAGATTGACTACAAGAATTGGGCCAAGGAATACAATGTTCCCGTGAATGAAAGCTAAAGCCCTAAGAGTGTTCCAAAAGAGAGCAAAGTGGAAAAATAAAAAGGTACGTAAGCTCGAGATATAAGTTTATCCAAAGAAGCAGTTGAAAATAGGCCCACGAAACCTCTCAATGCATATCTCAAATTCAGAATGTAAATGCTCACCTTCTATAAAGACGCATGGGAGGATAGGGCGAAGAAGATTAAGTATGACTGGGAAAACATAGATCCTAGACTAAAGCAAGAGATGGAATTACATTACAAGGAATAGCTGGCTAAGTACAAGGTGGACTATGAACTTTGGGTCAAGAAATACAATGTTTCCGGGCATGATAGCAAAGTGGAAAAATAAACGAGCGCACAAGGTGATGGGAAAAATGACAGAGAAGAAGAAGAAGAAGAAGAAGAGACAACAGAGAAGAAGGAGGAGCAGAAGCAAAAAGAGAAGGAGATGATGGGTGAAAAGGAAAAGGAATAGCTGTGAAATGATGAGAAGTGTTGATGGGCTAATTTACATTTAAAACATTGGTATTTAATCCGATTGGAGTGGTTTGATTTACTATTATAGTCACACTGACCGATTATGGTAAACTGCGTAAACATTTACTAATATCGTAGAAGGCAATCTGTTGTCCATTAAAAGATATTTAATTGGGATTATCCTTAGGATGTAATTGCTCTCACCCAAATTAATGACAATCTTCAGTTGTCACTAAGCAAGCGTGGATGAATATTCTCATGTTTCCTAGATAAGTAAAATAACAGTTTATCAAACTCTTAGGGAACAAAAATCAAAAAGAGCATGCCAGTTAACATAAAAAGATCGACTGGACCATCAAACGTATGAAGGATATTTGCTGATAAATTAAATCATACCAAACCCATGACTACGAACATTATTATTATTATCACCAATCAAGATAAAATATACTTATACTGGATCTAATGCAAATCATTCATAATCATAGTACATTCCCTTTTATCCTTTTTTGAACAATTATTCCCAGTTAAGCCCACTGCTTGACTTGGCAGACTTGCCCTTTATAGTCTTCAAAGGAGACACATTTTAGTCTCTCTCAGATGAATCGTCCCCTTCAATCAAATTGCTTCCCATGTCCTCAGAAAAGTTGTCCTCTCGGATCATTGCAGAAGGGGCACTCTCCTCGCGGTTGAAAGGTTTTTAATTGCTTTTAGAGTATTTAGTCGACAGGATCTTTTATAGCTCTGCTTGGTGGTTTTGCAATTTCAACGGTCCCAACTTTTATTTAACAAACAAGGATTTTGCTTACGGAGAATGATAATTATCGACGAGAACATTGGGCTGACTCAATTGTTCCTTGATAAGGAAATAGTTTTCGTGGACAGTATTCTTATAGCGTTCCTTAAGCTCGCTCCACCAAGGATGCTGTGAGAGGCTATCCATCGTCAGATACACTTTGACATAGTCTTCAGCGTTCACTAAGTATAGTTTCGTAAAAAATTATTTGATATCAAAATGCAAGGAGTCAATAGTACCAAGAGTATACTCCTTCGGAAAGAAGTAGAGCAGCAACTCAGCTAATCGACGGTGGTCCACTAAAGTGAAAAAAGATGTTTTAAAGTCAAACAAGCACATATTCCCTTATGTCCAAGCCTGCAAAAACATCTTAGTGTGATAGGTGCCATTGAGAGACATAAACATGCTGAACAGACTGAGAGGAATTAATTTCTTGTTGCGGCATTACGTTATAACTTAGTCCAATGTCAAAATTGACAAATCAATTTAATGATTTGGCTTTTCACTTTCTATGCGTCTATCGAGAAAAGAATCGTATCCATTATAGAATATTCGTGGGACTGGAGGTCTGTACATTTTCTTTTTGCGGGGATCAGTATTATCAAATGGCTGAGGTTTATTAAGGGCGTGCCTCTCTGGAGGGAGTTACATAAGAGTTGATATGGTTAAATGCTGTCCATAGCCTTGAGTGAGCAAACGCTTTTCGGAATTCCAAATGTCTAATTTAGACTGTTTAACATATCCTGGTATCTCTTTGACTTCTTTCTTTTTTTGAAAATTGGTAATTTCTATTTTGTGAGTTCGACTTCCCCTCGAACTATCCTTTTAAATCCAAGTTAGAAGTAACTTCACCTTGCTTGGTCCTTTCCCAGTGCCATCTTCTAATTTTAAAAGATCATTCTCGTATTTCTCCTCTCGCTTGACCTGTGTATCTGATTCCGCTTGGCTAGTAAAATCATCTGGAAACATTTATAAACTATTGCCTAAATTTCTAGATTTTTTTAAACGGCGGCGATCTTCTTCCAATTTGATGGGAGGGCCATTCCCCAACAGCTACCCAATGGTTTTTGGCTTTTCAAACATCTTTTACATCTACTGCTCCATATTTCAGGTATATCAGTCTGCTTGGAATTTCATATGTCAGCCTACTTCTTATAAAATTAGCACAAAATAGATGCGAAATTGATTACGCAGTCGGTGTGAATTATAATAAGCAATTTGGTCTTTTTTGCTGTTAGATGCAGTAGCAACTTTTATTTGTAGATATAACTGTCCTTAAGGATCTTAAATAGGAGTGAATTAAATAAGCATTATAATGCTTAATGCTTGAGTTAAACCAGTTCTAGTGTGCGCATTTCTCGACTCAAGGCATGTAATCTCCTGAAATTATTGGAAAGGCTGCTGTTTTGGTTATAAGGCTACCGAGTGAATTTTTTACTTATAAATTGAATGTTAACGCAATTATAACTTCAATATGAATGCCTTGGTGTGACAGCCGGAAATTATGATTAAGATTCCGACATTTATTCAATATATCCATTTAGTAAATCTCAGTTGGCGTTTATTGTTTGGCATTAGTTTATATTTCATAAGGTCGGAATGTAGATGTAGTTTAGATATTGATCATCTTAACTTTTTAACTATCTATCCTCCATAACACTATTTATTTACATCTCAGACTTCCAAATAATCCCTATCTCTCATATAAATTGATTTGCAGAATTCTTCGATCTACTGACAGCATTAAATGTTTTAAACTGATTCCAATCTCTTAGTCTCTTTAAGAACAATATGTCTTGCTAATGTGCGTCTTTTATTTCTTTTACAGTTTAAATAAGAAACCGACACCAGTTGCAGCTGGATTTGACAGAGGAGTTGAATAAGCAGTAGATTGTGTTCCCTTCAAAATGATGGCAATTAATTGTCTCTTCAATAAAATAATTCATCTTTTAAACTGACTGATTTACTGATAATTGAGCCTCAAATTTGAATTGTCATAATCAATACGTTTTACGATATGAGTTTGTACAAAGAAGCAACCAATAGACCCAAGAAGCCCATCAATGTATACTTCACATTTAGATCCGAATGGCTAGCCACCTATAAAGACGAAGAGAATAAGATAAACAAGATTAACCAAGATTGGAAAAACATAGATCCTAAACTAAAGAAAGAGATGGAGTCAAAATACAAGGAATAACTGGCCAAATACAAGGTGGACTATGAAAATTGGGCCAAGGAATACAATGTTCCCATGAATGAGTGCTAAAGCCCTAAGAGTGTTCCAAAAGAGAGCAAAGTGGAAAAATAAAAAGGTACGTAAGCTCGACGTGTCAGTTTGTCCAAAGAAGCAATCGAACATATGCCTAAAAAACCTCTCAATGCATACATCACATTCAGAACTGAAAAACTAGTCCTCTATAAGGACGTAGAGGATCGGGGGAAGAAGATTAAATATGACTGGGAAAACATAGATCCTAGACTAAAGCAAGAGATGGAATAAAGATACAAGGACTAGCTGGCTAAGTACAAGGTGGACTATGAACTTTGGGTCAAGAAATACAATTTGCTTGAAAATGACAACAGCAAAGTTGAAAAATAAACGAGCGCACAAGGTGATGGGGAAAACGACAGAGAAGAAGAGACAACAGAGAAGAAGGAGCAGCAGAAGCAGGAAGAGAAGGAGATGAGTGGTGAAAAGGAATCGCTGTGAAATGAGGAGAAGTGTTGATAGCCTAATTTGCATTTAAAGCATTACTATTTAATCCGATTGGGTGGGCTGATTCACTATTATAGTCACGCTGACCGATTATGGGTAGACTGCGTAAGCATGCACTCAGATAGAAGAAGGCAATCCGTTGTCCATT
>Ga0302188_10000091_pt1 | contig 67765 bp, 55 predicted proteins | sample II_Bog_E2_1_FD_198783 | JGI IMG/M metagenome (GOLD analysis project Ga0302188, IMG submission 198783) | Peat permafrost microbial communities from Stordalen Mire near Abisko, Sweden - II_Bog_E2_1 | ecosystem: Environmental > Terrestrial > Soil > Wetlands > Peat | place: Sweden: Abisko... | reverse complement strand
CTGTGCTAACTCAAGCTACTTTACTCTAAGCAAGAAAAGTTCTACTGCATGTAACTGCTTAAGTTCAGCTCTTGTCTGGTCATCAACAACTGGAACCTGTCAATGCAGTAGTAGTACTGCAGTTATTTTCACCTCTGTCAACTCCTATCTATGTGTCACTTGTAATTCAGCGATCTTTGCTTCGAGCAGATTAACCTCTCAAACTTGCTCTTGCCTAGGAAGTGCTCTCACTTGGAGTTCTACCACAGGCTCATGCGGATGCAATTCAACTTCTGTTGTTAATGTGAATGGCAATTACTCGTGTCTAACTTGCAGCAGCTCAGTGTATGCTCTTAGTAAGCTAAATGCAACTGCTTGCAACTGCATTGATACCAGCTTTATCTGGACAGGAAGCTTCTGTAATTGCTCAGTTGGTAGTATCATCCTATCCAACTTTAAATGTTTGACCTGTTCAACCTTAACAACTCTCAACAATTTCACTTGCAGTTGCTCATCTACCACTTCCCCAAATTCAATTTGGAACGATATCACTCAAACATGTGTCGCTTGTGGAAGCTCTGCTGTCCCTAACTCAGTGGCTGGCTATTATGGCGTGGCATGTAAATGTGCTACTGGTTACATTTGGGATGTAATGACCAATGCCTGCGTCGCAAACTGCCCGAGTACTGGATGCACGATGAACTGCGCCAATATTCCTAATGTTGTCACAGGTTCAGCAGCAATATCTATTAGTCCAGTAAGTTCAAGTGCTTCAGCTAGCTTAGTTGGTTCAACTGCTGCAACTATAATCCGTAATCTTCCTGGAGGTACAAGTATCCAAGCTTTTTACGTGTCTGCTGGATCAAATTACGCAAATATATCTTCAATGGCCTGCAAATGTAATTCTGGATACAGTTGGGATAATCTTCGACTACGCTGTTACAGCAACTCTATCAGCTTGCAATGATTTCCTTTAGAATTATTTTATTCATTTTATGAAAGACTATATTGATTAGAAAGCAATAGCTTCCAGATGATATTTTAAATGATTGTGATTTGAAAGTTATTAAGTCCCCCTGCTAATGCCATTAAAGTATATTCTGTATATCTTTTTAACAATACATCTGCAACCTAACGTAAAAATAAAAATGTATGCACTGTACATTGACTCCTTTGTTTCTTTCATCTGTTGATGTATCCTAACAAATACAAATATCTAGGTGTTGCAATTCAATGATTAATGCTTCCTTTGCTCTTTTTGCATTTTCAAACATCTTAATATTAATTTATTTTAAATCATAGAATTGAAATCACATTGCAAATCTCTATTCATCAAATATTCGAAGAAATATTCCAACATTCTTTTAGTATGCTTCGCTTTTTACAGAACAATAGTAATTAATAATAATCAAATCTCTGTTTTGCCAATTATGAATTTGACAATCCACAACCACCTACTCAGTAAACAGTTTCTCAGCAATATGGCCTATAACACTACTCACAACATACTGGCCGCCATTGTTGATGCTACAGACACCATAGCCTTCTATCACTTCCATCCACAGCACCACACCATTCAAGAGATCTTTCAAGGCACTTCAAAACCATCAGGCAAGAAAACAAGCCTAGCTTGGAGTCACGATGGACAATACTTAGCCTTAGGCTCAGGACAATTGGAGCTGTGGAAATTCGATGGCAAAAAGCTTATTCCCCTCAAGAACTACACTGAAGATTTTATTGACATCAAGATCATAGTTTGGAGTCCTGACTCTTTTTCAATAGCATATGGCGGGCTTTGTAAAAAAAATACAGTAAAAATTCGGCAACTGTAAACGGGGACAGTCCAATAAATAATTATTCCTTTAGCAATTTCATCAATCTCTTACGATCCCTTTGGCAAGTACCTGCTCCTGTTGGTACGCAACAATATCATCTACATTTATAATTCAAATTCACTCGCAAAAATTAAGGAAGTTGGGCTTTCACCGAAAGCTGCTCCCTTCGATAATATCAATACAGTGAAGGAGATTAGGACCATGGGGTGGTCTCCTGATTTTAACTATCTCGTCTGTCCATCTTTGGACGATAGTAGGATTGCTCTGGCCGTCAGTCTTTGCCGATCTAACAATTTTAAAGTTCATAATATCTTCATGGGTCATGTATCATCCATCAGCTGCGCTAAATTTAATCCCAATCTCTTCGAATTCTAAGAACAGCCAACCAGCATACTTGCGCTGGGAGATAGTCACGGGGTGGTTAGTTTCTGGCGAGTTGGTAATAAGCTGTATGATAAACCTTTATTAATCTGTAATTCAGATTCAGATAGCCACTAAGTTGTTGAGGAGTTAGACTGGAATCAAACCGGCGATATCCTCTTCGTAAATATGATGAAGCGATATATAAATGTAGTGATGGTCGATAAGGCATGTTTTGGAAAGCAAATTTCAATTGAGCAAAAAGCAAATCTTCTAGAATCTTCTTATGGAGTTCTCTCTGCCTCAGAGATCAGTAATAAGCAATTGTAAATATTCTCTATTGCTAACTTAAAACCACATTAATCAACAGCAATTCTTTCTGACTCCGGTAAAATTGTAGATTAGCAAAAACCGACTATCATATAGACCACTACTCAAATCAAAAATAATCCAGTGGCTTTTTAACCTGTAGCTGTATAGGAGTCCTTTGGACAGTCTCGTCTTGGTGACAAAGTATAATACGTGAAGGTGAATGAGCAAGTCACAATAAAAGATAAAAACAATCGTAAAAAGATACAACCTGCTATGATGATTCTCAAGGAAAATATAGCAAAGCCGAGTACATCCTCCAATACTCTGAATGCTGTTAACCCTCTTTCTACTTATCCATCAGCAATAAACCTCATGAATTGTTTTGAACCACTGAAACTGAAATCCATCCAAGCAGACATCAGAATATATAGAGTGGGTAAAAATGGATATCTCTAACTTAAAAAAGTCCAAGGATTTTCAATCGTCCAGTTATTGTAATCCAAATAGTTCTAGAAGACATTGGTTAATGAAAAAGTTTTGACTGGAAGCGTTGACTTCGTGAAAATATTACAGAATAGAATTTATGTATTAAATGGAGGAAACTTATACATCTTCGACAACAGTTTGAACATGACCGAGCTACCCTATTCCCTTGGTGACATCCACAAAATTTCCATAAATGAGTGTGGAGATATCTATTATATCTCCACCAAAGGTTTAATAAGAGGATTTAATCATCTTATCAACAAGTGCTATACACCAGCAGCTCTGCCCATTCAAGTGCTCTTGGAAAATATTAAACAGCGAGCAAAGGAAGCAGAGCAACCTCAAATTATCTCAGAAGAAAAGGACGAGCAGTTTCAGAAGATAATAGATGAGTTTGTTGTCGAAAAGGATCATAATTTATATGTATCCGTCAGCAGTAGCCAAGATAGATTTTTCTACAATAAAGAAACTGGATGCTGGGTAAATCTATAATTCAGTGAGGGACTGATCAAAAACGGTCACAGTCTTAGAGTATCATAGCACGAACAGAAACTAATGCTAGATTTTTTCCGATCAATAACAGCTAAGTTAATAAATCAGACCCCTGCTGCCCAACCATCTTCTTCTTCTTCTTCTCAATACAATTCTAATCAAATTCAGTTGTTCTAAAGCAACATGATCTACTACCGTCGTCACAACCCCAACAAATAACTATACAAAGAAAATCTTTTGGGTTTGATTAAAGAACTTAAGTTAAAAAATCAAGCTTCGAAATTGAGGAACATATTAAGGAAGTATATTGTGGATTAATCTTCATAATTTTATTAGAGTGATGATAAATTAAGAGCAAAAATTAGAGCAATTGGAGGGTCGGTCATTCAGTAATTTATGGTATTTGGGTAATTGTGATCTATATAATTGTTGGCTTCTTACAATCACTGGACAATTTGTCCATTATCATCTATTATTATAATCAATTATAGATTGACAAAGAATAAGCATGTTTAAAACTAGTAAATGCAATCATGGAGATAAAGGAATGTGCATCAACTGCATGATTAATAAAAACAAGCAGGAAAAGAAGAATACAGAAATCGTTACAAAGAATATCAAGCTTTAATGCAATCATCCATCCCATATGAAGTGTATACGCTGTCTTACAATCGATCAGAAAAAAGGTAGATATGCTAATATCAATAGATGAGTGCGAACACCCCGATTATTAAATATGCAAAAAATGCGAACATTTATTGCGATATGAAAAATTTTCATATGTTTTATAAACTCTAGAAAATGAGTGTACTCATAAAAAGCCTTGCAACAAATGTGTACCTCCTCTCAGTCGCAAGAATTATTTCATCGATAAAACATGCAAAAGACATCTACCTTATCCCCAGGCCTTATGTGATGCGTGTATGGCGCCTACTCTTACAATCTGTAAGCAAAAGTATGCCCATATAAGCAGAGTCGTCATAAGAACAACTTCTGTTTATCGTATAATTGAGGCTAAAATATTTGGTATTTTACTAGGAAAGATTGTCGACGATGTAGTCTACGTGTAGGATGTCTACTTTCCAGAATAGCAGACACAGGGATCAAACTATATAAGCCCTGAAGCTTTCGAGGATTATAGTTATATTTTCTAGATGTTCGGTTTACGATAGGTAGGATTGTTGTACAATTCTTAATCCATAACAGGTTTGAGTCTAATGATATCATCACTTTTTCAAGAAAAGTACCTTGCTATCGAACAGGGACATCAAATATCAAAATTTATTACCATGCGACTTCATAGTAATTCTTTAGTAATCCAGTGAATCTTCAGGAAAATAACGAACCACATTTTTAGTGCTACATGGTCAGCGATCAACTGCAAGCCTTTCATAAAAACAACATCATTTATGAAAAATAATCAATGGAAAATGATTTTGATCTCATTACAGCCAAAAGTGATCACCTCTCCTAACTCCCAACATTTCTTCGAGAAGGAGTGGAGACTGATAAGCTATATTTCAAAGAGGTGATCGTGTGGGTATCTTTTCTCTGATTCAGATTCCGACTATTGCCGAATAGAACTTCAAAGGTGACAATCAAGAGAATAACTATCCGTTTTTTACTCTTTAAAATCAGAGCATCGCCACCTTAAAGAAATATATTCATTTGAAAGTTGACTCTTTCCAAAAATACAGAAACATCCAATTTCTCCTCCACATAAAAAAGTTAGTGGGGAAGGAATTACTCATTACTTTTCTGAGTTATGATTTCTACGATCGTCCAGATTCTTTTTTGCTTGATCTCTGCTTGTAATTGGAGAAGAGGGAAGCATAATCATTGAAACATTTTCAGACCCCTTCCAATAGAAGCAATCGGAGGTGATTGATTATTTCTTGATTGTCAATATAAGATAATGATAATACGAGTATTCAACAAGGACGACTCGAAACCAGAAAGATACTCATTCACTGAATCATAAGTATGTATTGGGAGGAATCCATCATCTGATTGCTCAGTTGTCGTCAATTCCAGTACCATTAGCAGGAATCATCTCAAAGCTAAACTTAACTCAAAGCAAATTCAAATTATGGATCTCAGCTCCAGTAAGAATATCATTATTCAGGCAATGGAAGCTTTCTCAATGAGGAAAAAATGGATACGAATGTGTGGAGAACAGTTGGGAAGGATGATAGAGTTAGAATTGCTGAGTTTGAAGGTTATTTACAGTTTTAAATTAGATAAAACACTCTCAATAGCAATATTAAGTCAATTCCTATTAAAACAGTCCACAAGGATTAGCATTCTGAGAGTGATTCGGATTCTGAATCAAGATAGAGATCAAGATAAAAGAAGAGTGAAATTGATTTACCTTTTAAGCTAAGTGAATCTACTATTAAAATGGTCAAGGACATGACCCTCAACAAAAAGACTAAGGAATAAAGAATAAAATTTCTTAAATTGATGGGAGTTGGAAAAGCAGAAGAGTATTGGCCTCAGATTGAAGAAATGCTCAAGCAAAAGAAAGGTACTAAAAACAGTCAAAAGACAAGCGATGAATTAGAAAGACAGTTCAATCTCAGTCGCAGTGGTATCGAAAAGAGAGGATTGGGGAAATGATATATGGATGTTTAGATTTTATATACAGATCATCTTTATTGATTGTATGGTCCTGGTGTGAGGCTACGATAATAATCTTTAAATAAGTTGATGGCATATTTTCGCAATCTGGAAAAGGTGGTATCCTCTCAACTTTTCACCAAACCCAATAGTTTTATCCTCCAAGCAGCCTTCCGGCCAGTCTACCTCCAATCTAGCAAAGAGCCCACTGTTGAGCATCTTCACTCCGTAAAAGCTCTTATCATAACAATCTAAACCCTTTAACAGTTTCTCACCAACAGTAGCGCCTCATACGCTAAAACTATTCAAGGAGAGCTAAATTTTCTCAATTTGAAAAAACAGCAATACAGTGAAAGTATTCATTCATTTGTATCGAAGGCAGGGTTACTAACTGGAGAAGGCATTGCCAATCTCTATTACTCAGCTGAAAAATTAAACTACTCTCCTGATTGGCTCGACAGGAACATTCATCATTAAGTACCCAAAAAATACAAATTAATGAGCACCACTAATTTAAAAGATACCATTGCCGGATTGACTAAGTACCATCAAGATAGCCCTTATCTGCAGAATCTGAAAGATTAGTTGGCAACCAGATCGACTGAAGCCCCAATCTACGTGGTTCATCAATCCAATGAGACGCACAAATTCGAATACGCCGACAATAGTATAAGCAATCATCCTTTGGTGGCCGCCATTCAGTCGAATTCCAATGTGTGGAAATACAGACTATATTTATCGCCATTCACTCGACTGATTAACAGAGGCAAATATCTCTTACACTCCGCCTGATTCATGATTACAACAAAATAAATTATCATTCTTGATGAGATAAATTTGTAAAGACTAATTCTATAATGAGTAATAATATGCTGCTAATAAAGCACTACAAATACAATTGATCCATCACATACTCACAATTGATTGACGTAGAATCGAAGCACAACTTCATAACTTATCAGATCTGTTATTCCAGCCTTGATAAAGCCTCCTGATAGCTTTAGCTCAACCTTTAAATCACGCCATTGTCCCATTCCCGCCAGAGCTGGAATACTTGTCTTTATAATATCATTTTTACAATGAGAGGATCCACTTATTCAGGTTTATATGTAAAGGTGACCACCGTTTCAGTTCCTGCGTTTGCTGCTCCTTTTAAATTATCACATTGGAATCGATCATCCTTCTAAATTACATGATATTTACTGGCATTATAACTTCAAAATTGGTTGGCTTTTCAAGTTTATTATCCAGTAATCTACAACTGCCAATGGCGATCTTCCTCTGAGTATATTTTTAATCTCTATTGGCTGGGTCAATAATACGAGCATATTCCAAGACAATAGATCTATTGTTTGGCCCGTAAATAGAGTTTTAATCTTTGACTCGCAGAGAATCAAAGGCATACTCCACTTTTTTCATAACTACTTCATTCTCGGGCATAGCTGGAGCTTTATAATTAGCAACATAAGCTTGCCTAGGAAAGCAGGATCCACTCACATAGAAATATTTCACTGATTTCTGTTCTTACACATGAACCTTAATCTTTTAGAAATATCTTTAGCTTATTCTATCAGGTTTATATTTTACTTTAATATCAATTGTTCCGTGGGCAGTGATTGATCCATGTGAAGGGATGTAACTAAATGCAGAACCTGAATTCGAGTTGTTAATGCCATTGCCGATTTTTTGAAGTATAAAATTAATCTAAAAATTGCAGATGTTTTTGATCTTTATAGTTTTTTATGAATATTCATCCAGCAGTACTCCTCCCATGTTGACCAGCCCCGATTCAGGTTCAATCTGTACCTCAGGTCGCACTCCCTTCCCCTTCAAAATGCAACTTACTGTATATTTATTGGTGTAAAACTATAGCCTCTGTTGAAATCGTTGCTCCTCGATTGGTTGAAATTATATCACTGCTCTAAAAGATTTATTGGTTTCTACTTCTTTCATACTATTCAACACGTTGAAAGAACAGAATATGGGAATGTTCTTCTTTCTCAGTTGAGCGTTTTCACCTTTGTTTACTATGTTCAATTCTCGCACTGTTCTGGTGCCAACTGCAATCTCTCCAAAATCAATCTCCTTTTTATCAATTGAAAGCACTTGCTCGATGGAGGTAGTGGTAATCTATAAAAAATTGACTTCCGCAGAAACATCTGAATAGTCCTTCTGTTTGAAATATACTGGTAGAAGCCACTGATAGTGTTGAGTGGATTATCCAAAATCATAGAGCTTACCTCCAATTTTGGCTAACTCAGTAGCACCATCGAAATTGCGTTAGATCTCAAGTCGCTCCTGTTATTCTCTCAGCTTTCTGAGTCTTTCCTCTTCCTCAAGTCGCTTTTGCTCTTGTTCAAGTTGTTCCTGCTGTTGTTTAGTCAGTTTTACTTATTTCTTAACTTATTTCTTTCCTACTTCTTTCTTTTACACTAGAGGCTCTTCTGCTTTTTTTTATTGAACTGGTTAAGCCTTAATCTTCTTTTTATCAGCAATTTTCTGCATTAAAGCTGGACTCAACTTCTTGAAAAAGGAATGATACTCGATATTGATTTATACCTCCTGTTTGGGAGAGAGTGTCTGAACGACTGGAGTGATAAGCAGTCCGCAAGCATCAATATCCGGCACAAATATTTCAAACAATATTTCTTTATTCGTATTGTTCTTGATCGCTGTGCTGGCCTGCACAATCTATCCGACCTGCAAAGCAGGCAAGTCTATCTTATTCTGACTGATTGAAAGATCAGCTCGAGTAATTTAGCAAGTATAGTGCAAATCGACCTTGCTTGTTGATATCTCCCCCGTGATTATCTTACAGCCGATGTAGTCCTCTTCTTTGTAAGTTTTGCCATTGTCGTCCAATCGCTTTGATTTATATATGATGCATGTTTTTAGGGTTTGAAGGGGTAATAGCTTAAATAGTGGTTGATCATTCTCAATGCAAATGTTTTTCTTAAGAGGATGAAGTAGAATTTATTGAGGAAGATCACTCTCGTTTTACAACTCAACTTATATCTTGGAAGAAAGACCTTCAAATATCTTACCAAAATTTAATTCGGCTGGCCGGATGCTGATTTTATCAGTGGTCATCTTAAATTTAATTTAAAACTGAACTGGCAGCACTTGCTCCTTCAGCACCATCTGAAAAGGAATCACATAGATGTTCTTTTATGTCATAAACTTATTCAGATAGATGACGATGTCCTTGTCAGCTGTAAATTTAATCCAGACGTCTATTGATGCCTATTTTTGAATGTAGCCTATTACTGGGTTAAACTATATATATTTTTTTGTTTAGATGGACTGCACCATCTTAAAACTCATTGGGTTTTCGCTCTTGTTGTAGAAAGTCAGTTTTTATCTATAGATATGACCCAAAAGGCAAATCTAAAAATCGTATAGCGATCGCTATATCCTCACCGGAACTTCGATGCATTCTGCTTGAAAATTTATCACAATTGGAGGAGAATATAAAACATTTTTAATTGAAAGTAGCAGCTGTAAATTAAAAAATCCTAGTTCTGTTGGTCTAAATTCAAAGCTAATAGCTTTTTACGAGTTGCCTTGAATTTAGTCTTTTCTATCAAAAGTTAAATTGTCTATCACTTTTAATTCCTATTAAGTGTTGTTATTGCCAATCTATGTGCTGTTTAGATTCAGAAAAGAACTGAATAGATTCATTTGTACTATTGAGACGCCAGTGAGCCCTCGTTTCTTATTATCAGTTTGATCTTTTTTGATTCGCCATAGATTATCTTTTAGAAGTCTACAGTTGAATTATCGCATCTCACAATTGTTTTACGGGAAGTGCAAATGATGGGATAGGATATATCCCCAGTCCCAGCCTTAATGGTAAATTCAGATAATATGTCCTAGTTTAGTTGAGGAAAAAACTTAAAACGAATGTCGCAGGTTTTTCCCGGTGCTATTTTACCCTTGGGAGTGTATTCCACTTCAAAATAATTCTTGATAGGTCTAGTTTTACTCTTATTTTCTCGGGCAGAGGCAAGACTTTTAGTGAGTTTTGGGCGAGTGATACATTAGTGAATCTCACAATTAGTTGGTGCGGTTTACCCACTATAAAATCTCTGAAGGCTATTTCAGCGGGTTTGGCAATAAATGCTTTTTCTCCTATGAATTTTGGTTGTTCTTTTGTCATGTTGAGTAGATGCTACTTTCTAGCCTGTTCATCTTATTCCTTTTCAAGAGGAGTGCGCTCTCCAATATCGAGTATGCGTTCTCCATCTTAATCAAACTGTTCTTCGGGTTCATCTCCCTCCATAATAATTAATAAAATGTAACATCTAAATCTAATTGAAATCAAACCACTTTGTCGAATTACTTCTAAATTAAATTAAATAAAAGATGGAAGCAATTAATTAGAGTTATAGAGTAATCAGTGCCTTGAAAGTGCCTCGATAGTTGTCCTGCTGAAGTTGAAAATAAATATGATTTTTCTGTCTGATGAGTCGGTTCCAGTATTGATACAATATTGATAATTTCTGAAAGATAAATGAGTGTGGACATTTACCGGTTATTTTTTCTAGTTCTTTATTAAAATAACCTATATGATTCCAAATCTCAATCTTCTCAACACCATTGGCTTTCAACTGGCACTTGAAATATCAAATTAGAGTAATCCGCCAGAAAATCTTTCATATTCCAAAATGATAGATGAAATTAACTAAGAGGAAGCCTTGTAAAAAGCTTAGAAAGAGTATCAATCATAACGGGCTCAACAAATTTAAAAATAAATATTTCCAGGCTTATTTCACGAAGGAATAAGTCAAAAAATAGTCCGTACTCCTTACAATAATAATCCAAAAGACTCCTATAACGATTAAAAGAACTTTGCTGAATTCGAGAGTAGGATGAATTATTTTTTACAATCAAATATTCCCTCCCAGGCTAATGTCCAGAAAAAGAGATCAACAACTATGAACGTATCAAACAAAAACTCCTCTCATAAGTACGCCAGTGAGTAGTTGCCCCAATGCCAGCAAGAAGTCCAGATTAAAGTTACAGAATGCCCCTATTTAAAAGTTGAGTCTCGGATGGGAAAAACTATCGAATATAGTGTGACCAATCCTATTGGAGAGCAGCCAGGCCAAAGTTTTAAGTATATTTCATAGGAGTCTGAATAGATTCGAGATCAAAAATTATCCGATTAAATCTCAAATGGCATTCATTTTATTCCAACAAAATTAACAGATTCCAGCAGGAGTAATGAGTTGCAGTAAAAGTCTAAATTTTATAGAGGGAATGCTAAAGTTGCAAATTGTGTTCCGAAAGAGTAATCTCGAGTAAATCGTACATTTCTTTTAATATTAGACAGTGCAGATAAAAGTTTTGGAGATGCTGTTATCACCTTTCGAGACTCAATTCATGTATATACTAACAAGCCTCCTCCTCAGGAGCCATAGCGCTTAAAACCTGCTATCAAAGAAAGTCGATAGAATATGAAAAGCGTTGATAAGAAGGTGGTTAAATTTGGAGTGGTTTCTGCTAACAAAATGGTAAAGAGTAAGGCAATAGAATATGAGTAATCCTCAGTCAATCAGAAGTCTTCAAAATAAAAACATCAAGTAGATGCTCCTTTATATCCACAAAAATAGGATTATAAAAATAGGGAATAGACTAGAGATCACATGAAATATACAGATGACCCCAAGCGTACCGAATTGATGATATCCTCCAATGACAAAAATTTTAGCGAGCCTGATAGGCAAAAACGAAAGATAGGCTATAGAGACGAGCCAGTTCCTGAGTAATTGTCATATCATTAAAGCAATAAGAAAAGACTGGTTAAAAAGCAAAGTAAAAGTCCTATTCAACAGGATATTATTTACAAGGTGAGAGATATTGGCGAAGCCGTGCATCACCTAAAGAAGAATTCATTGAGTAAATAGAATGTATTGAGTCAGTAGAATTCATTTATACATGAAAATGGTTAATCTAATCACTAAAGACACAATTAATTTCGAGATTTAGACATGGATAAGATACTTAAAAAAATTGAAAAAACAAAAAAAGAAGCTCCTGAGGCCAAACACTCCAACAGATTTCGTAAGATCAGCAAAAGTCCACCGAAAAAATCTACAATTGAAACTTTCAAATCAGATTTTTTAATTTCCGAGGAAATCACCAATTTGAAGTAAAAAATCAGAGATATTTAAAAAGAGATGAATTTCAAAAAGCCGCATAAATAACGGAGAAGAACTGAAAATGTTATATATGTTCAAGAGGACTGTAATAGATAAAGAAAAAAAGTAAAATCGCTGTCTGTGAACTATAAAGAATACAATCGAACGGCTGCTCTTAAAGCTGGTAATAGCAACAGTCATAAAAATAATTTTAAACTCTCTAAAATTTGTTAATAAAACTAGTAGTAACTATTTGCTGTGAAGGATATATAAGCACCATAGCTTTTTGAAGTTCCTCATATTTAAGATTCGTTGGAGTAGTTAGTGGAAAAGGGTATAAATGCTTTGTAGGCCTTTGAAATCGAATAGAAGTAGTATCGTTCGATGGACATCAGAAAATATGAGGACAGTGTTCAGTATTATTTACCATATAAGGATACTCTTATCTCTTGGGAGTATACTGGTAAATTTTATTTAGGAGAGAGTAAAATTTCAAAAATAAAATAAATTCATTCTAAATAAGGGCACGGGGTATAAATAATGCCTGATTAATATGTTTTTGAAGGCCAATTTAGGAATAATCTTAAAAGTGGATAGGGCATCATTAACTACCATGATGGATAGAAATATTAAGGATAATGGAAAAATGACAGTTTTCATGGGAAAGGCAAGCTAATTACCAGTAATAGCAAATATGATGGATAATTTTGCAAAGGAAAAAAGGAAGGCTGTGGAAAAGAGTATTTTGAAAATGGAGACATGTATGTTGGATAGTATGAGGAGGGGAGGTTTCATGGAAAAGGAAGGTATATTTGGAGAAACTAAACGGAATATGCTGGATATTTTAAGAAGGGATATATGGAAGGCATTGGAGAGTGGATTTCATCAAATGGTGACAACTATAAAGGACAATATTCTAAAAATTTAAAGCATGGACAGGGCATTTATCGATGGAGGAATGGTAAAAAATATAAAGGAATGTTTATTCGAGGCGAAAGAGCTACGAAAGCATCTTTATTAGGAAGAAATACGATTCCAATTGAAAGATAAATTAGTTGCAATGCAATAAATGATGATGACTAAAGCAAAGAGATGAGTGAGATAACTGTAGGAGAGTAATAATGCCAATATCAATTTATATTTAACAATTTTTAAGGTGCTCCAAATGAACGAATGAGCCAAAAGAGGTACGTTAATCATGGTCAGTTGCTTTGATTCTATCAAATAATATATTCTTTAAGTAATACTAGTGATTCAATAAATAAACATTTACATAACCATCCTATTCGCTACAAAAATAAAATGGGTATATTTATTTATAGCATATAATAAAATCATAAATACAGCAGTTATATTGATTCAGTCACCAAAATCTCATTATTATAATTAACGAATATGTTTAGCCAGAGGAGGATCAATTAATTTGATAACTTCATCACCAATAATCAGCAAATCAACAAGATTATGTCGCCCAGGACTGGACCACCTTATGCCAACCTCACCAATGCTCGCAAACCTATGCTTAATCTTAGTCCTGCTCGTAGTCCAAGACTTCAGGGTAAGCCACCCCAGATGAATCGCTTTAAATCAAAACCACAAGACTTAGATGTGAATAGAGACTATTATTGTTCAAATTAAAATCACTACAATAAAAAAGCCGAATACATTATCCACATCGATGATTAAGATATGTATTACTGTGGAGTATGTGCTACTCAAGCTGCTAGTCAAGGTTTTATTGTTAATAAAATTGGAGGAGTCAAAAAGCAAAAGGAGTTGCCTTATTACCCCGAACTGGATACTAATACTCGTTACCATTAGATTCAAAATTTGATGAGTCAAATCATCAACTTATAAGGAAGTTTCAAAAGGATCAACCCAAAACAGGCTCATCTAAACAGTGTGTAGCAGGAAGAGCTTTTGAATAATTTCTATGATGAGCTTGTAGGGATGGTGGAAAACATGAGAGAAGATCACTTGTCTGATTGGAAGGCGGACAGGCAAAAGATCGATATTATTTACGACCACATGAAAGGCAATATGGAGGATACCAACTAAATTTGGGAAGACTTATAAGATAATATTCAAAATATAGTTGGAGAGCTCAACGCCATACCATATGAAAGTGCCATGAAGAAGTACTATTATGAACTTGGAATGTTTGATCAAAACATCGAAGATTACGAAAAAGCTATCAGTCAATTCACTGTTTACGACTCCAATGATCTTTCAAGAAGAATCAAAACCTTCTAACAGAAACTCATATAACTTTGGGAAGATGATACATCTAACATACCCACCAAAAAGAAGATTCCTCAGCTTCCTGTCAAAGCGACAACTCTTCAAACATCCAAAAATATTCCTCCTTCAAATACAATTAAAAATGTTCATCAAATGCTGCCAACTGGCTAAGCTCAAAAAAACTGTGAAGGGCAGAGTGCCTTCAGAAGTTTATTTTAGGATGACAAAAGTGAAAATAAAATTCCAGAAACATCACCTCAATTTAAAGCATTTTGATAGATCATCTTATATTGTTTGTTAATTATCCATCGCAGTGTCAGTAAACGATTGAATTTATAATATTGGTTTGTTTTTAGGATGGTGCATTATATTTGATTAACTACTGACGATATAAAACTGTAAATGGGCAGCATTATCAATTTGATCCTCGGTTGTCCTTGCTTGAATGAGCAAGCCAAATATCCTTCTCCCTATGAATTCGAATTCAACGTTAGTGAGAGTATCGCGTCGAATAAGGAATTATTTTAGACCAACGAAATTCGGACATCAAAGTATACTATGATTACTTTTCTGCCCAGTACCGTCCTTTATATAAAGAGGCTTTGCTATTGCAGTTCAAACGCTTGGCTAATGTATACTTTCTAATCATCGCCATTCTGCTGTCCATCAGTATCATCTCTCCAATCAACCCACTGACTGCATGGGCATCGCTAATTATAGTCATTGGAATCTCGATGATTCGTTAAGGTACAATTTCATCAATGCAGGATATGAAGATTACCAGCGATATTTATCCGATCGTAAACTTAATCACGAGGAAAGAACAAATGTTATTAGAGACGGTAAATTATAGAATGTTGAGTGGAGGGAAGTGTTAGTAGGAGATATATGCCAAATTTAAAGCGAGGAAATGTTTCCAGCAGATTTAATTTTGTTGTCTAGCAACAATTAAGGTGGCGTTGCTTACATCTAAACTGCCTCCCTCGATGGATAAAAGAATTTAAAACCAAGAAACTCATATCCTGAGACAGCTATTTACAATAGCGAGAGTAGTTTATTGAATTTAAAGGGTAAATTTGAGGGAGATATGCCTAATAAAGATTTACATAAATTTGAGGCAAAGCTGACTCTGGATCACAGCAGAACAATTTCAATATCAGGGGACAAGCAACTACTTTATAGAGGTACTAAACTAAAAAACACGAGGCTAATATATGGTTTAGTCATCTATACTGGTAAAAACACGAAGATAATTCTCAATTCTGAATCTGAATCTTAAAAGATGTCCCAAGTAGAAGTGAAAGTGAACTATATTCTTGGGATTATTCTGCTCATTCAGGTCGTCACCTGCTTGGCTGGAGGAATTGCATATGGCTTTATCAGAAATTAGTATCAATAATCTTATTATTATATTGACTGGCCCAGTTATGGCTCTGCTCTTGATGGGTTCCTCATCTTCCTCACCTATTTCACCTTAATGAACACCATGATCCCAATTTCCCTCATTGTATCAATCGAAATCGTCAAAATGTTCCAGAAGTATTTTATAGAGAAAGATCAATTGATGTATAGCAGTTATCGCAAAAATTATGTTTCAGTGAAGACAGCATCTCTAAATGAGGAACTAGGACAAATATAATATGTTTTTTCGGATAAAACGGGGACTATGACTATGAATATAATGGAGTTCAAAATTGCAGTTATCGGCTCGGATCTTTATGGTGATTTGGCCCTGATTTCTGAGAACAACTAGTCAGGAAAACCAAATGATAAAGGATTTAGGGATGATAACCTTAAGAAAATGTTATAAACGGGATCAGGAGATAACCATTTATCACAATAAATAGTTATTAGTAATAGAGAAGGAAATGATTCAATAACCTTTAAAAGAAAACGAGAGCTCGCCGAGGAATATTTTGTTTTATTGGGGTTAGCTCATGAAATTGTGACCTAAAAGAATAAGAAAGGGGAGACCATATACCAAGGACCTTCTCCCGATTAAATAGCTTTGGTGGACGCTGCTAAGAGTATGAGGTATTAATTCATAAAATCCAATCAATCTTAAACAGTAATAAAGATTAGAGATACAGAGTGTCATTATTAGCTCTTACAAACTTTCCCGTTTACTTCTGATAGGAAGAGAATGTCAATTATAATACGTGATCCCAAAGATAACAGAATTAAAATGTTTACAAAAGGGGTATTTCTATACATATCTAGGCAGATTCTATTATCAAGCAGAGATTAGACACCAAGCAAAAGTTGGATTTGGATAAATTCCTTAATGATTTTTCAACCATCGGCTTGAGGACGTTACTTGTTGCAATGCGACTCATCTCAGATCAATAGTACAATAATTTTATTGCCAATACTGAAAAGATTCCTCACTCTCAACGATAAAGATAGCTCTAAAAACTGATTGATGACCTTGAAACTCACTTGTACATTATTGGTGCCACTGCCGTTTTAGACAGATTGCAAGACGATGTGGCAGACACAATTAGAGATCTTATTCGAGCAAGTAATCATCATATTATTCAGGGATAAAAGTGTGGATGCTGACTGGTGATAAGATGGAGACGGCTGAAAACATCGCTAAAAGTTGTAAATTAATTCAACCCAATTTCCGTGTTCTTAAATATACTCTTAAAAATTCTCAAATGGTAGATGAATAATAGTTAAGAATGAATACAAAAAAAAGGAAGGAGGATTCTATAAGTGAAATTGCCTTGGAAAAATTGAAAGATTTAGTAGCTGAGGCCAACAATTTATAAATAGAGGGCACCCCGAAGGCATTGCTCATAGAAGGATCAGATCTAACGCATATTTTAAAAGATGATGAATGCAAAAGATAATTGGCTAACTTGGCATAAGCATGTGAAGCAGTGGTTTGCTGTCGTTTGCTACCAATTCAAAAAGCAGAAGTTATTCAATTGGTACGCACTTATCTCAACAAAATAACCTTAGCTATTGGTGATGGAGCCAACGACGTTCCAATGATTAAAACAGCTCATATAGGCATCGGACTCTACGGAGAATAGGGGATGGGAGCGGTTCAGGCAAGTGATTATGCTCTTCCAGAATTCAGAATGTTATGGAGATTGTTATTTGTGCATGGGCGATGGAATTATATCCGTATAAGCGAGATGATCCTTTATTTCTTCTACAAAAACATGCTGTTCACGGTTCCTCAATTTATTGCCGGATTCTATAATGGTTTTTCAGGTGAGACCATCTTTGATGACATTTACATCACTCTCTATAATATGGTCTTTACGGCAGTGCCTTTGCTAATTCGAGCTGTTTTGGAGCAAGATGTGAACTATGTTTACGACAAGTAGAACGTCAGGATAGATAACTAGCCTCGCCTAACAACCAAAACAATAATATAACAGTAGCACTATCTTCCTCATCGGTATGGGTTTAATAAATACTTTTATCGGTTATTTCCTAAAATATACTTTATCGGACAGTAGAATTGCATCTTTAACTATAAAAACTATTTTATGTGGATGTTGTAAGGTGTCATCGAAGCCATATTAATCACTCTCTTCTGCTTCTATATTTTAAGCGATCCATCTCTCAGTCACTCTGGGATTAGTTCTGATTACTGGCTCGTTGGCATGACCATGTATATATTGTTTAATTTAGATACTCGGCAGTTATTCTGGTTGTTACGTTCAAACTTGCTACTCATACAAGATTTTGGACCTGTAGCTTGGTATTTAGTATTTCAGTCTTATCTCTCGGTCTGTATGTTGCTTATATGTGGATATCCAACTATGCTCTATCGAATGATGTGCAGGACACGTCGTTTATTGCTTGGACTACTCCTCAAACCTACTTCGTAGTACTTTTTTGTATTTGCATCATCTTATTTCTGGACGGAGTCATCGTTTTCATCGATTTCCGACGAGGTAGTTACGCCAGCAAGATGCGAGAGGTAATTGTCAATGAGCAAATTAATAATCGCTACTTTTACGACAAAATGAATCTGTCGATGACTGAAGGGTTAACTGAACAAGAAGGACATTGAATATGATGATGTTTATGATATACTTATAATTTAAAATATATCAGTGAGTTTATGCTTTGTGCTTTTTCTTAGCTTATTACACTAAACGCATAAATTATGTCCGGAAGAAAGCGTTTGAGGGCTCCAGCAGACTGCATTCCCACATTGCAGAAGAGGCGTCGATGAGATTACCCAGTCCTATACAAGCCTGCGCCTCTCTGTATAGAGTTTTAACATTGTTGGGGTCTTGTTCTTTTGCTTTTTGGCAATGAGCGAATGCTTATTCATATTGATGTAGGGCAAGATAGCTGGCAGCAATGTTTCTATGTATAACTGTCTAACTAAATAAAAGTATACGTTTTCAGTATCATAAGAAAGGGCTTTATGATACTACAGTAAGGCCTATGAATATTGTTTTTAAGAGTAAAATTTATTACCAATGTTCTTTATCTCTTCAGCTCGTTATTTATTTGGCTATTGCAGCCGCTACTGTTTTTTGGAGAATTATTATTTTATTTTCTGCTGAAGCTTTTAGTAGTCCGGCTAGTATTGCTTTAAAAAGTTAACGACTTACCATTTCTAGTGTTCAAAGGCCAAATATAAAGGCGATTTACCTTCCACTGACCAATTAACCTCAGCTCCTCGATTCACGAGATCTTTTACTATTTATAGGTCTCCTTTTTCTGCAGCCACGTGCAGTACTGAATATCCACTTGTATCTTTAGCATTTACATTAGCTCCTTTTTATATTAAAAGTTTGTATATTTCCGATGAATTAAAGTCAACTGCTAAAATAATGGGTGCTACATGAGTGCCAGTTCCATCCCCATTTGCATTTGCTCCATGTTCCAGCAATATTTTAACTGCTCCAAAGTTCCTGCTACCCACCGCCCAATCAATAGGTTTCCCATATATTGAAATTCTTTCAATGTCTGCTCCCTTATTAATTAAATAATTGAGTAAATCAAGATGATTATGATTAGCAGCTATATGCAGAGTTGAAATTTATCCGTCTTTGGTTTCGTTTACTGAAGAGTTGAGCTACTATACGAAATAACGCACCAGTTAGAGATGACCATGTTCGATAGCAGTAAAGAAAGGAGAATTCCCTTATTTATCTCGAATTTTATAGTCCAGCTTGATAGTTTCAATGAGGTAGCGAACTATCTCAACGCTTCCGCGGGCACATGCGAAATGAAGCGGCACCTTTCCTTTGGCCTATTTGGTGGTATCCAACAGTACCTTCAATGATTCGTATTCTGATAAAATGGGTTGTGATTTTTCGACAATTCCCTTTTGCAAATTGACAAGATATAGCTTGAGCTGTGGCAGTTCAAGATTTGTTATGGAATCGACTATTTCCTTATAAAGTTTAGATATTTCCTGAAATTTTTAAAAGTGTGCTGGCTCCATCAACAATTAATTATAAATATGATAAGATAGCCTATAAATATAAAATTCTTTGATAATATTAAGCTCAGTTTTATTCAATGAACCAATTGTTTGCATAAATGATGGTATATCATTGATTATGATATAATTGAATCAAAGATTCAAGTTTAGATCGCCACATCACAAACATATTGTGACATTACATCCACTAGTTTTGCATGTGATCACGAGAAAGAATAGATTGGTCCATTTGATAAAGATTGCTGGGTTGAGCGCAAATGATTGATTGAAAACTGTTTTATAATAGAAATGATCCATGATTAATGCTCGATGTTGGAGGAATTACTTGAATAGAAGGACAAGCCTAATTATTATCCTTACAATTATTCTATTGAAACGGTATATGATTCAACGATATACTTTGATCCCCTTCAATAGACTCTATGCTTTTCATAGTTTCATAGGTTTTGAGATGATGCAGATCCTTAATTGAGTTAATCTCTTCTTCCTTGATGCCGATTTCATTTACATGAGCATTTTTAATAGTTTATTATATTTTCTTTTTGTAAAAGTCGTTTTTTGATTATTCTTCCATTATAACATCCTAAGTACCTTTTATCTGGATTCCGAAAGAATTTGATTTCAGCTAAGCAAGGTGATACTCGTAATGCTAATTATATTGAGGGATCTTCTTCTTTAGTTGGCTGATGATTCCTTGGGTTGAATGATAGTAAGATTACATCTTTTTATGATGGGTCCTGCATTGGTTAGGCTTACGCGTTTTTATGAAAGATGACATCTCCTTAAAGATTTTCCATAGCCGCCAATCTTCTTTTCGTTTCAGCTTATCACAATGGTAGTCCACGAATAGGAGATACCTTAAATTTTCGTCCTCGCTCCAGTGTCCGAGTTTTGTCTAAAAATTACGGTTACCGAATTCGTTGTCGTCTTATTCCTTTGCGATTTGGTTTTCCTGTTGACTTTCATCGCAATGTTCCTATATTTTAACTTGGCATTGAGGAAAAGACGTATTCATTGTAAATAATTTTATTTAATGATTAGGAAACAAAAATAAATAGATTGTACATTTTTATTTTTGATAAATTAGGAAAATGATAGTAAACTATTCTCATGGATGCATGAGGCCAAATGTAACAAGAATTGGCCATTGAATCAATAATTTTATTATTATTTCAACAGATGGTGGAATTCAGTAAAATTAGATAAAATACTTTTGGAAAATGGTAATTAAGTTAGCCGAGATTAATCCAGATCAACCAATCAGTTACATCTCCTGCCAAGTAACTATATTCTTTATTTTTATAATATTGATTGAATATAAAATCTAGAATGGGAAATGCGGATTGCTGCCATCCAAATAGCGAAAATGATCTGATTATACTCGAATAAGGAGAAGTAGCTCTCATTGCTATGATAGGTATTGCTGTAAAAGAAATTTCTTTTGAAGTATGAGAACATTTAGAAAGTTTTAAAGGAAGTGCAATTGCCTCGAGTGTAAGTCAAAAAAGAATATTCGACTTAGTTTAAAAATTAAGGCATATTTCTTGGGAAATAAAAAGCCAAGATAAAAAATGGGAAGGGCATCATGCTATACTAAAATGAAGGAATATACTATATTGGAGATTGGGATGGAAATCAGAGACAAGGACTCGGGGTCATGATTAATGATGAAGGAAACTACTATATTGGCGAGTGGTATAAAAATAGGCCGCATGGCTATGGAGAATATTATAATAGTTAGAGAAATTGGATATATAAGGGCAAGTGGAAGAAAGGAGTGAAATAGGGGGTTGGAGAGGAGTATTATCCTGATGGAGTCACTTTCAAAGGAACATATAAAGATGGGCTTAAAAATGGAAAAGGAAAATATATATTTTAAAATGGGTGTTACTTTTAAGGTGAATTTGTGGATGATATCGCTCACGGTCAGGGGATACAAAAAGGATAGGATTATTAGTATGCTGGATAATGGCAAAATAATGATTTCAACGGCACAGGCAAATGTTCTTACTTCAATTAAATCGGTTCTCCAGTGGAATGGTACATAGGTCAATTCAAAGATGGCGAAAAGGATGGTTACGGAGAGTATCGATGGTCTGATGGAAGTATATACAAAGGGGAGTGGTCAAAAGGTGAAATGACAAGCAAAGGAGTATTCCTCAATAAAAGATGATACTATTAATATCCATATTGTAATTTATTTATTGATGGAGTGCCTCAATACATTTTTAGGACTGCTATCTAAGACTGAAAGCAGAGATAAGGTAAGATTTAATTAATTTAGATTTTGCGGTTGATTCAGTATGCCACTCTGCATTCTGAAGACCATGCCAAGAAAGGAGCGACTCATAATGTTTATGTTCAGATGAGAAGAACCAGAAAAATACTTCGTTTCCTCAGAACCATTCAGTATAGCAGTTTAATTCGCAAAGATATAGCAGATCTTCCCAAAATTATTAACAACCCTAAAGTATTGGTCTTAAAACTTTTGACCATCCTTTAAAATCTGTTTACTTTTCTCTTCTTCATGTTCGATCATCGAGTATTTTTGGGAGAACTTTAAGTGATAAGCAAGGAGAGCGCTGTCATCTACTATCCAAGAAGCATGAAGATGTATTTGTGGTCTAATGTTTTTGGAGCTGTCAAGTCTTTGATGGAAATCATCATCATTGTCTTGGAGGGTAAGTACGAAGGCGAAGTCTTGGACATGGAGAAAGGATCAAAAATTCTGAAAGGAAAAGCTATTGACATTATTCGACACATTCTTGACATATTGGTGGCCAAATACTATCTAAACAAACCCCCTGGAGGTGCAGCATTTATTGGAATTGTTGGAGTAATCACTTCGATCATTGGCATCAGCCAATCATTGAACATTATTTGATCAGATATTGGCATAAATTGATAATTATCACTTATTTAAAGGCTATAAAGAAGATCAAAGAATGCTCTCAGAAATAAGAAATTTGATGACTTCTCCGCTGAGCCACGGTTGCAGTAAAGTTTTTTTAATATCCCTTTACACATTTGTATCGTAAAGCACTTTTTTAACATAGGATGAGCTTATTTCAGGAAGATCGATCTCCACAACTCGATTCTGAGGAAATCTATTTGTGTTTAGGGAGTATCCCTTCCTCTGAAAAACGATGAATGAGTTTTCAGTAATAAGCTTATCTGCATTGCCCCAACTGCCAATGGTCTGTATTATGTCTCCTCCGATGACAAAATGAAATTTGTCGTTTTTATATTTTTCCTTCAATTAATTGAGGAGATCATAGGTGCAAATTTATCGGCCTAATTGTTGACTCATTTGTATTTAATCATCGGATACTCTAATTGATGAATTGTTTGCAAAAAGCTGATGCATTAATTTGAACCTCTGATCCTTTGCAAGCAGTAATTTCTTATCAGTTCTATCTCCACAAGGCATCAACCATATCTAGTCAATTCCTCCTAACGTGCATAAGTAGTTGATCAGTTGGAGATGTCCAATGTGTGGAGGGTCGAATGCACCTCCGTAAATGGCGATATTCTTCATCCTAATTATAAGATAATTAAATCCTTTTATTCTTAGTAAGGGTTGGAAATATTCTTTTATAAACAACTATTAATATATTTAGGTGATGTTCATTTAAGATATTTAATCAGGCTTCATTAATTATTTGTTGGTGATTGAGCAGCATCTTAAGCGAAATAAACCTTTTGTAAAATTGGCTTCTCCTGATAAAGTGTCTATCTTGCGAATTCTTACTTCTTTCACTGCTAGTAATTGTTTATAATTTTCAATTTCAATTGATAAATACGTTTGCTATATACAAAGTGAACAGATCAGGATGAAATTCAATCAAGCTAATTTGATAACGTAGTGAATAAATAATATAACTCCCTGCTTCATTAATAATTTAATTAACTTGCAAGCTCTACAGTTGCGTACAGAACAGATGCATAATCTGATCATCATATTAGAGGTCTCAAAGAAGAAATAAAGTTATTGGCATCATTTAACTTAATTAAACCACAATAATAGATGCTATCATATGTATTTTAGCTATTTTTAAAATTCAAAAAGGGGTAGTGGAAGGAGAAGCTTTCAATTGGTTCAAAATTAATTATGAATCTCTTATAAAAATAAGAAGCCCACAAGGAAAGTAGGGTCAAAAAACTACTAATAGCGTGACAAAAGAGTATCACTTACCTTGCGCAGGGGCAATACTATATAAGTGAAGGTTTCTGATATATAGTTTTTGCTGATTGAAAACTACTCCAATGGGTGGTTGCACTCCTCGTGAGTGTACTCAATTTCTGGAATGGTCGAAAGACCCTCTTTTAATTAAACAAAAGAATACTTATTATTAATATAATCACCTTTTCATTTACGATAGGATTGCCAGCCAAAGGATGTGTCATTGGTTACCCTGGACTTTACCTATCTACTTCTGAATGTTTTATGTGTAAAATCTCGCCTTTTCGTTAATTCAGGGATGATGGCAAGGACTAACGACTATCTTCCTGATTTCATTTTCTATTTCTTTTCTTACCTTGGTTTAACCTCTTTTATTAAGACATTGTTTTCATAGTAGCCCGTTTTCGCTTTCTATCCTGCACTTTTAAATGTTCCTATGTTATGTCATGAGTACCAAATCCATTAGGAAGTCCTCCTTTCCATTCTCCTTTAAAGCTGCTTCCATCTTTCCATAACATCTATCCCTAACCCTCCCTCAAATCATTGCAAAATTCACCCGTATAAGTATTACCATTTTCCCACCTAAAGAGACCGCTTCCATTTTTTTTATCATCTCTAAAATCTCCTTCATATTAATCCCCTTTTTAACTTATCCATTTCCCATTTCCATCTCGAAGCCCTTTCACGAAATCTCCCTTATAGTGGCCTCCATCTTTCCAATAGTACTCTCCATAGCCATGTGGACTTCCACTCTCATATATACCCTTGTATTGATCTCCATTTACAAAATTTTACACTCCCTATCCATGCTTAACAAATTTACTAAAATGACCTAAATAATAGACAATTTACCTTGATAATGACTTAGTTTTGTTATATAAACCCCATACCCATGAGCTTTGTTACTTTTCCACTCCCCAATGTATTTATCTCCATGCTTATTTTTCCAAAGACCATCGCCTTGCATTGAACCATTCTAAAAGTCTCCAACATAATATTAATCTCCAAATTTTAATGAGCCTTGCCCGTGAGTTCGATTGTTAATAAAATCTCCAAAATAAACTGAGCCATTGGGAAATTTTTGATAACCCTTTCCAACTTTGAAATCAAGATGGAATTATCCCTCATAGACTGTATCAGAAGTGAGTAAAACTCCAAGTCCGTGCTTCATTCCATTGTAAGTTCCCCCGAAATATAGTTTTTATTGATCATATATTATCTTATAACCCTCCTGAGCAAGAAGTTCCTTCATACCGAATAGAGACTGATTCAGTTAATAGGCCTCTGGAGGCGTAAAAGATCCATATTTCGATTTACTTTCCTCTCCTTCTGGCGAGACGTTCGTGACTTGAGAGAAAAACTCTTTAATATCGACTGACTGGCTGCTAACATTATGTTCCTCCATTGTTTTATCGCGATTAACCTTGCCAATGTTATAATAATAATTATAACAGGTTGGAATGTAATCAGCGAAAAAAACTGAAAAATATGATTTTATGGCCAAAGTGATTATCATCGGAGATAGTGGAGTTGGTAAAACAAACATCATCACTCGCTTTTGTTAAAATAATTTTAAGGATTCATACGTTGCCACCATCGGAGTCGACTTCAAGATCAAAACAATGAGTGTGGGTAATAGAAAATACAAATTGCAGATTTGGGATACGGCAGGCCAGGAAAGATTCAAAAACATTACTCAAACATATTATAAGGGTGCAGCAGGAATTATTCTTACTTATTCAATTACCGATAGAACGTCATTTTAAAATATTGAACGCTGGATGACTCAGATAGATAATAATGCTCCCAAAGATGTTAGTAAGATACTTATTGCCACCAAAAGCGATCTCTTGCATGAGAGGGAAATCAGTACTGAGGAGGGAATTGCTTTAGGGAATAAATTTGGTATTAAGTTTGCTTAAGTTAGTGCGCGAACAAATAGTAATGTAAAAGAAGGATTTTAGTTGCTGGTGAAATAGATTCATAAAAAATTTGAGCATGAGGGTGAATTCGAAGGCGTAACGGTCAAAAAGGAGATTCTGATAGGTAAAAAGTAGGAGGTAAATCGCAAAAACTGTGCTTGTTGATATACATCTATATCTTATTATATAGTGATACAAGTAAGGCAATTGATCAGTAAAAGAATAATATTTATTATTATTATTTTGATCTGGAAAGATTATTAATTGGATTCAAGATTAATCTTTTTTGCAAAATTGAAGGTGACAAATTTTTGAGGACCTTTTTATTTGTTCGCATCCGGAAGAACCTACACATTTTATATCATTCTGATATTAAATTTGAATATTTTCGTCTCTAAAATATTTTTTTGATGATAGCTGAAAGAATAAGATAAATAAGATGCAAATCAATTAAATTCCTATTTTTTGTTGGACTCAAACATAAATTTGGCTGGACTAAGTAGTACAATTACTTCTTACTGCCTCTACACCTATTACACCTTCATTGGGGTTGGACTATATTCAATTCTATCCATGAAGAAACGACTTGAGTTGAACTTATAAAAACTATTTTTGTCTCCCTTACCCTTAGGAGGAGTATCAAAAATAAGCGAGGAAAAGTTTTACTTTATCGGCATTGATCTTTCAGATTTTTTCATTGAGCTGAAAGGAGCCATTCTATTTTAATTTTACACAAACTTCTCTGTACTTTTCGAGTTAAATTGTTGGTGTTAGATGGCCCGATTCTGCACTGCAGTCAAATGATTATCACTACTCTCCTATAAAATGGCTCCTTTTCTCTTGTCAAATTCTCCATTTTTGGACTGAATATTCTTATCCTTGATCTTAATAACGTTTTCCTTATTTTCATAGATAGCGGCAAGCAGTTCATGCTAAATCTTAACATAGTGTTATCCAGCCTCCGTCTTGTTTATAAAAAATGTCTTTTTCTTATGTATAAGGTCTGTATTTGACGACTAGTACCTGCGAGGATGTCCATGAGTTAGATGTTTTTTTTCTTCATGGTCGAGTTCCAGTGATTTTTTATGGAATTGTCTGTACGACCTGGAAGCATCTTCGTCATCTCTGCCCACTTATTGCCATGGGCTGTGTGCGCTAAAAACAGAATCCACTCCTCATGAGCAGTCCACTCTACCTTCAGTATAGATGGGTTGAGATGATTATGCCAACGCTCGCGGCACTGTTTGCCTAATCGTCCCTCCACGAACTTAGCGATAAAAGACCAGCGCTGGGGGCCATACTTTTCCACTAACTTACGCACTAACAGATCCTATTGCTCCGTCCATGGTTTCTTCCTCAGAAACCTCGATCTGTTGTTATCTGACTCCGGAAGTGAGTCTTCGACTTCCTCCTCCTCTCCTATTTCTTCTTCACATATTTTTTTTCCCATCTCTTTTCAAAAACTATTAAAATAACGGTGATTCAAATCTCATCTCTCTATTTACCATAGTTCAAAGCGATAAGAAGTCTATCATTGCTATAATCTTACTTCGTACGATTATATAATTTCGAATGCAGAACTCACATGTTGGTAATAAAACCTTACCAGCATCGGACTTTACTTGGCAGGAACGGGAAGGTTTATAAAAAATATTTCATCGCATTAAATAACTCAGCTAGATTCAAGACGAGTCTCAAAACTAGCTTTCACCCGCCTTCTTCGAAGAGGAATCCTTAATTAAATCGAGGAGATCTTCGCAGGCAAGTCTTAGGCATCAACAGCCTAGAATGCACTATAATCCCATTTCAGATAATGATCTAAGGCAATCCAACATAAAATTGCATTAAGATAACGTAAAACTGTTTGCTGAATGTATCAGATTAAGAAAGCTTTGTCAGTAACATCAAAATTACAGTCATGAATTTAGTAAAAAAACAGAAAGCAATGAGTTATTGACAAAGGTGAGTAAGTTAGAAAGGGCTAATCAGGAATTGAAGTTGAAAGTAGCCAACTTAGAGCATGAATTATAAATTAGTAATTTGAAACAACCCAATAAAAGTAACGAAAGTGGAAGCATAAACTCCACTCATGAATCAGGAAAAAGTGATTCTGAAAAAGACAGAATGATTAAAAATATGAAAATAGTCCATGAATCTGAAATTCGGAAGCTAAAGCACATTATCGATGGCTTACGGTAGGAGCTAAGCAAATTTAATAACAGATAAAATGGATCCTTTTCTACCATTGTCCGTACAGAAAGGAAATGAGTCATTTTTTAATTGATTTATTCAAGATTAAAAGTGTACCATATTTTTTAGTTAAGCAAAGATAAAATTTTGTTCAAACCCAAATCATAATATCTTGATGATTTCATCATTCTACCAAAGTGTATCCATAACTTATCCATTCTACATCGCTACTCTACCTTTTCCATGTCTTTTACCAGCTCGGAACGGCCCTGTATAAACTATGTTATCTTTCTTGCTTCGACAATATCCATCAGGATCCTCGAATAAATCATTAACAAAACGACCGGAATACACAAATTCAGGAGTAGATAGTTCACCCTTGATGCGTTTATCCTCGTTGAATTGTCCCTTAAAACGATTGTTGCCTATCGTTAAAGTTCCTTATCCGTGTTTCTTACCATTTCTAAACTCGCCATGATACATATCGCCATTTCTCCAAACAATTTCACCCTTTCCATGTCTCTTTCCCTCGTAAAATGGTCCTTTATATATTAATTCCCCATTTCCAACATTTTCAGTTCCAACCCCATGTGGTTTACTCATCTTCCATTATCCTTCATACAAGGATTGTTCCTATTGATTATAATACTTTCCTTTTCCTGTAAAATAGAACTTATCAAATTGTCCTCGATAATAAGACCCATTTGACCAGATTTTTATGCCATCTAAACAGATAAGTTCACCTTTGTTAAAATACGCTTAAATATAGTACCTTTCTGATAAAATTTTGCCTTTGCCATGAGGCTTCTTGTCTGCCCATTCTCCAATATAAAAATACTCAGGATACTTCACCAATTTATATGTTGGTAACCGTGTACCTGCCTAATTCAATGATTCTTCATCTATCAATCAATACTTAATGGCTTTTTGAGTAGTTCGTTTCGTATCTTTTTAATCTGTTCAGTTATAATAGGTTGCCGACTGACTCTTATTGCATAGGCAATTTCTGGAGCACATCCATCTTTGATTAGCTTTTTGAGATTGTTTACTAACTCTTAATTTTCAGGAACATCTTCATAGAGAGGATTATCTTCAAAGCAATCTTGTTGAATTGCAAATAATGCTGAGTCAGGCTATTTTTAAATTTGTCCTTCGCAAACTGTCCCCATTGATAAATTTATAAATATGGGTAGTATTCAAATAACAACACTAAATAAAAATTATTATCGTATTTTACAAAATCCTCAAGGAAATGGATATTTTTATTCAAACTATTATCGCTTCCGAATGTCGAGTGCAGAAATAGGAAGATTAATCAACTTAATTAGATCAATTAATTTATACTCATTATTCAGAGATGCTAAAAATCAAACAAGTTTATCATGTAAAGTCAATCATGAATTAATCCTCGTGAACAACAAATGTTTATATTTAGCCGGAGTTACAACTTGTTTTAGTAGAAAATTAATTTTACATAAAATTATTTAGTTCATAAAAGGCATTCTTAAGTGTTAGATTTTATTAAGACTGACTCGCGTCATGCTCCCTCTGATACATAAATTAATCATTTAAATCGAATTCGATAGTTCTCTCTCACCTTATAGAAGCAGAAATCAGACTGACCCCTATCTAAAAAGGTTTATCTCTATCAAAAATTCAATCATCACGGCTCTCAAATAATTTATCGCTGTTTAAGTCATCCCTAAACAGCCACCGCAATATTATAACAAAGTATCTCAAAAATTAGACCCGACTCTGTATTTCGATACAAAGCATGCCAGAAACGTTCACTTTCCCAGAAAAGATTCCTTTGAGATTTCAATCGATAATTTTTTAATCTTTTCGAGACTTAAAACAGGTGAATGGCCAAATGCAACGCTTGTAGCAGACTGGGCGTTGAAAGTGGCTTCAAAATTAAAAAATATAGACGCTGATAAATAATAAACTTTCGTTAAATAGCAAATTTCCCCAAAAGTAAAACTCTAAAGCAACAATCTTTCACTTCCTCCTCTCAGTATAAACCCCAGTCAATAAAATGAATAAGTGAGCATAACCATTGATAAAAATCAACCCGAATTACAAACAGCACACAACAGCAAACATATGGGTTTTAACTACGATTCACCAGTGCCAACTCAAAAATTATCTAGATATCAATATGAAAGAAGCTCACAATAGAATAAAAGTCTGGATAGATATATATCCCAAGACATTAGTAGTCATAAAAGTAAAAGAGGCCAGTACATATCCAGATTAATGAATAATCAGATTTAGAAGCGAAATAAATTTAACAGTATCTATGAAACAATCAATATCACTGACATTAAGGATAAAACAAGGAAAGAGGCCTTTACTTGGCATTTTGATAGTGCAACTATCAATGAGGATTTAATCAAATCAAAACTCCGTCAAAGCAATCTTAATGGATCGATAATTCGAAGGAAAAATATTTAGCTGGAGCCTCTTGTCTGTGAAATACCAAAATACGTATAAATTACTCCTTTGGTGGGAAAGGAAAATCACCAATAGCAGTAACTATTAACTAAAATCATCTTAAAACTCAGCTAAAGTGTTCTAAATTGCAATCGTTATTCCTATTAAATTATCGAAGATAAAATTACAAAAAAATATAACGAATAAACTTGGGCTCCATTATTATGTGAAAATCCGCTCCCACTGAAAGGTCGCTATTATTTTGTCGTTTCCATTCTTAATTCGAAAGCCAATATGATTCAAATTGGTATAGTACCTCTGTAGTATTATCCAAAAATGTAGGGTCGTGAGTAAAATTAAAACTTGCTTTGTTTGAATTGTGGAAACGGAATGATAAAAGACAGAAGGGAGGATAACTCAGGAAGTACTAAATGGAGAATGGGAGGATAGGCTGCCCCTCGAGATCATCCATTTAAAATAAAAGTAGTTATGGATATGGAGAGGCATTTGATTGAGTGGCATATTGGGGAAAACGTAATTGGTTCATCAAAGATATCAAAGGTATTTACTCAGGGATGCAAAATGTTTATTAGTCTATACGATGTTAACGATTCAATCATCCTCAATGATCAATAATAATCAAAACTATCTTAGCATTCAATTGAATCTCCCTAACTCAGTTCAATTGCGCAATCCCAAAAGAACGAAATGGACAGTAATGCTTTGCCGTTCCCCTCGTAGACATAGAATTTATAGAGAATGTTATAATCTCCCTATGTCGAAGAAAAGATAGAATAAAAAAAGGAAATTGAAGATATTATAAGAGTCGAAAGGAAGGATGTTGAGATTCAGACTGAGATAAAAGGAGGTAAAATTATTAAGCAGCTTTTTGTTTCTGATGAGTTGGAGGAGAGCAAAGAACAAAGGAAGTGGAATAAAAACAGGGAGTTTGTAAAAACAATGGTCACCTTTTAGGAATAGGATGGATTAAAATGGACTGCCAATTTTAGTAAGGAAACCTTGTAATACCAATTGAATGGAATTAGCCCTGAGTTATTGATCATCAAATAAACGTAAACTGATAAAATAGAATAGCCATAGTCAATTCCTTTAATAGTTGAAGTATACCCCAAAATTTAAGAGCAATTCGATTACGAATGGTAAACAGTTTACTAGCATTCTCTCTACAAGCTAAGATAAGTCAAATCGTGATATAATAATGATTATTTTTTGCCATTAGTCCAGCATGTCTAATTTTATGCATTAATATTTATTCCAAAGTTATTAAGTGGTTATTTAATTAATGTTTCGGTCACTTGCTAATAAAGACGAGTTAAAATTATTTACGCCCAAAAAAGATTAATTTCCGGGTAATAGCAGCTAGCCTCTCACGCATCCCAGCATAAATTAACAACAGCAATATTTTAGCCACGCTCCCTCTTATCTGATTAGTGAAAATCAATCCAGTGTCTCTTTTGCTGGAGAGATATAAAAATAAGATGTTGCATAGCTGATGAAGACAATGAAAATGATAATCTTTTTAAGTCGGTAATCTAAAACAAATAAAGAGGCCATTAATTGCAAATTGAATGTCATTAGGCGGATGAAATAAAATGTATATTTGAAGTAAAATAGAAAGAGGAATTGGAAATTAAACTTTCATCACGCAACAAATTTACCATCATGAAGAGGTCTACCTTTCAAACTAAAAAGCAGAGATTGATGGAGGAAAGAGCTAGGAAAAAACTATGTCTTGATAAAGAAATTCAGGAAATGAAAGAGGAAATTATTCAGATGAAGATTGAATTTTCTGAGAAAAAATATAGATATCCTTCAATCCACAAAACTATCAATCAAAAAGGCAATAAGAATCGAGAGCAGTATCGGCATGCCAGACAATATTCTGAGGGATCATAATCACAGATGAATGATGTATATGGTCGAGCTAAAATAATTTATATTCCAATGCCTCCGGTAGCCTATCAACCACATTATTATCCAGCAAATAATTGGTATGCTACAAATAGTGCGAATAATAACATTCAGTTCAGCAACGCCTATAGGCCAAACCCTGAGCATTCTGCAAAGAAAAAGTATATATCGATGGATAATTCATTAATTAAATATAGTCATAGTCATAAATAGGAACAACCTTGCAATCCACAGGCTGAGTATACTTCTAATTTTGTTTTGCAACTTGGAGAAGCTTTAAATAGAAAAAATAAACACCAAGAAGGGAATATTAGAAATTCAAATAGCAACAATACTTACAATGAATAAGTAGGCATGCGTTCATCTCGGATCAGACATTCCAATTCCAGAAAAAATAGTTCACGCATGAAACGGCCCTCGAGTAAAAATCAAAAAATCGAGGAGGATCAATCTGGGGATTAAATAATCAGATAAATTCTTGAGTGCAGTAACAATGGCAAGAAAGAGCAAGTAAAGACTCCTGAGCAAATTGGTAAATCTATTGGATTCATGATAACTGAAAGCAGTAATGCAGATATGTAGCCCATCATCCCCCTCGTCAAAAAATAATATAAGCAAAGCAATTAGCTGACGACTCCAAGAAGGCAGAATAACCAGAGTGGTGATTCTTTCAGCAATTCGATTATTAACTTTAACAATTTAACCTTCACTACTCCTGAAAAAGGAAACACTTCAGGATCAAGGGAGGATAATCAGAAACCACCCTTAAATATCGATAAGAATGATGGCAGAAAAAATAAACAAATTAGAGAGTCGGCAATATAAATCAATCTCAGTCATGATGTTGATAGCAGTTCACACTAGAATGCCAATGATGAGTTCAATATGAAATACAACACTATGGAGATTGAGTAGAAACCTCGGGAGTAGGAATAGAGCCCAACGTATAAAACTTTCAAGAAATAAAACGATGCAGATTAAATAGCCAATCTTGTAAAGATAGATCCTATTTTATAAAAAACTGTTCCGATGTCGTATCAAAACGAAGTGTCTATTTAATCTAGATTTGTGGACACTCCACGATAAAATAAGATAAAACCCAGAGAAGACAAGCAATGCCCAAAACAGGATAATGACTAAGAAGAAGATATAGTCCACACAATAAGACTGGATCCCTTGAGCAAAATATCTAGAAGATCAGATAAAGCGAACCATTAGCCTGCAATTAGTCGAACTTTCCAATATATTAATAAAAATGATCAGAACAACAATGATGATGATGATTAGAATTTAGATTCCATTCGTCTGAGTACTGTCAGCATAATTTCAAGGGATAAAAATCGATAACATTCTTTGAAAGGATCTTCTTTTCGAGATACTAGTCAGCGACAGTCTTAATTCGAATTAAAAATTTCATAAACCTAAGAAAAACCTTCAAATCAGCAATCCGTCGAAGAGAATTCGTTCGAGGTAAAAGTCAATGCAAACAATTCCCAAGAGTAACTCTTAAAATTATCAACGAGTGCACCAATGAAAAAACCCACATTTAACAGAAATTTATTATTATTCTCACCGCAAAATCGTTCCAAAATGAGCGAATCGATAGAATAGCTGGACTAATAATACGAGGATAGACCCAATTCGTATATAATTAAAAAGGTAAGCAAAGTTCGCAATGAAACGTGATCATTTCTAATATATAAGTGGCTAAACATATTTATCAAAGTTCAGTTCTGGAGCTGTTGCGATACTAGCGAATGTATTTGCTGCTGGACGAGAATTTGCTCTTGGCGGCACTGTTCTCTCGAACATAAATTTAATCCTAGCATAATTATGGGTAAGCCTCCTTGATTTTCTTGATCTTTTTGTAGAGGGGGTTTTATTCATGCATCAGTGGATTTATTAATTAGTTTCTGTTCCTCAGACTGCACTCTTTCAGCATTCCGCTATAAGATTTCTTCTTTATTGCTGAAGAAATCCTTTATCTCATTACTATTTTACCTATACTTTAGATGTTTTATGGTGCTTTTCGTTGGGTACTCAGAGAGCGAAGATGTGCTAATGATTTTGTTCGAACTTTGAATTAAAGAGTTTTATATTTCTTATCTTATGCTGGCAACTTGATTGTGTGCTGAGAATTAATCAGCAACTCCTCGATTGGATTCACTTCTTTTTATTATCTTGGTTTTTTGATGGGAATTAGAGGATGAGCAAAAAATGATTTGTGCGGTACAAAGTTACCATTTGATTGGTAATTCTCTATCTGGTTTATCTATTCTTTCTTTTTTAGTTTTAGGGGCACTCTTTTTGATAGAATACCAACCTATTATCCCTGTACCCCAATTACTTTGACAGTATAACTTAGCCCAACAATTTGATCTTTCATTTGAATTGCTTCTGTACTCTATCGTCCAACAATTGATTTGAAAAATGCAGTTTTGGAATGTAGTTGGGCATCAGGTATTTTACAGACATCTAGCAGGGATAACCTCTCTTTCATCCAATATAATTATTACTCAAACTTGAAAGGACTTATTAATTATAGTATTAAGAAGGTGTATTGAAAATTAAGAATAAATCAAGGGTACTACACTGTCCGCAAACTTTCGCGCATTTGGCTTTGGTTAATGTTATCTATCTTTTAACTTTGTCCTCCCTCAGCTATTTTGGAAGAAACCTCATTTTTAATTGATTTCAGTTATATTATTTTTTCTCCTTTTTCTTCCTTCAGAATCGAAAAGGAACCAAGATCAGCCTCTTCCTCGCTATTCTTTTTTTATATACGCTTGCTCATTGATGGTTTTTTAGTGCTTACATATTATACTTCAGGAAATAATGCCCTTTCGATGAAGAAGAATACTTCGTATATGATTTAGAGAGGACGGTCCGAATTATGTGTACCCTCAAACAGAAGTAGCTTTTTATTCCGGCCAGGAAAGCGGTCATAAAGAACTTGTGCGTGATTGTAGTTGATCATTGTATCACTTTTGCCTGCGAGGAATATTATACTTTTATTGGCGCTTGTTTTGCTTAAATAATCCCCTATCTCCAGTTATGAAGGATTCATTTCAGTTTTCTTTTCCACATCCTGACTGACAATATAAAAGAAACAAGAAAATAGGCAATGGAAACAGCACAGACATGCGCATGGAACTTGAGTCTCAGCAAGTTACTTGCAGACTGTCTTTAGATTTGAGAAAGGCGAGTCTGCAACAATTACATTCGACTCAGAACTCATTAGTGCGCTAACAGAACCCATGCTTCTACCCCATAACACAACCAAAAATCCTTTACTTTTTAAAAACTTAACAGCAATGTTAACTTCCTCCGATTCGCTTTTTCCCAGTGAAATAAACTATTTTTCAGTTCTATTTCCGCATCCATTAAAATCAAAACAGGCTAATCCTACATTGGGAGGTAGATGAACAAGATGGGAGTACCCTTCATACCGACTTGAACTATTTCCATGAAGATAGAGGATTATATACCTCATGACCGGTGTATAAAACAGAGAGAGTGGAAAAGGAATCTAGAATACTTGATGTTCGAAACGATTTTTATATTTGCGACGCGGATTTAGTATTTATTAGTTGTAGAGGAAACGAGGAGGGCGAATTAGCATGTAACTGTATTTCTCAGTACAGGTTGTCGGTTCGTAGCGTTTTACTTCATAGGTGCGAATGGGGCTTCGGCATCTGCCTGGTGTGTTTTCTGCTTTCATTTGAATATTTGTTTTAATATAAAAATAATGGCCAGTGACAAATGATTTAAAAATATTGGTGGTAATTGATTAAGAAACGTAAAATGAGATGTAGTGTACATCTGAATAGCATTCTTTTAATCATTTTAGTTTCATTTGCTTTGATTCTAAAACTTTAGCCAACTTGTGCTAATACTCTTTCAGTTGGATCATGAAGCCTTAATTGGGATTCACGATGCTTCTGCACTCTTTTACTTTTTATAACGCCTATATAGATATTATGGTACTCGTTTCATACGATAACGTTTGTGTTTCATCAGGAAAGCAATCACAGCTGTTGCACTGCGACTTATACCTGCTCTACAGTGCACTAAAACATTTCCCTTTGCCAAATTTTTAGAAATGAAATCATTTGTCTAAGAAAAATATTGTGAAATTTGTTAAAATTGGTTATCTTCAACATGTATCACTTTATGAGCTATTTGAGGGAGCGGCTTCACGTTTACATCACCTGCCACTGTCAATATTGCAACTATCTTATATTCTTTAAGTATTTGGGGATTACTCGCAGCCTAGAGATTCCCTAAAAAGAGATTGGACTTGTGTTGATGATAATCGAACTATCCTATTTTGCTGATATAGTTTGCCGTATTGTTGGGAATAATTACCTGAGTCATCGAATTTTATTACTCACTCACAAAAATTATGAAAATTATTAATTCCGTACCTTCCAATTAAAATGTTAGAATTCAAATAAATAAATGGGAATGATCGGGCATGTAATATTAGTTGATACTGTGCTCTTTGTGACAATTCATTATAATTAATGTCACTGATCTATACTGTGATTGCAAGAGGCGATGTTATGCTGGTGGAGTATACCTCCTTCTGTGGAAATTTCGTGATGACAGCTCAGCAGGTTCTGCAAAAGTGCACACCCGATCGCAAATTCGTGAAATACTCAGCCAATAACTATATCTTTTATGTACTCTATATCGACCTCATCTATATGGTTATGTGCGACATTAAATACTCTGAGAGGATCGCTTTTGCCTATCTGTAAAAAATTCATAAGTTGTTTACCACAGTCTATCTTGAAGAGAGAACTAATAAAATGGGGATGTATGGATGCACAGAATTTGCGCCAACTCTCAAAAGCAATATGTAGCTCTACAATACTCCTGAATAGGTGGATAACGTTGCGCGTCTTTGGAAGTAAACCGAAGAAGTAAATCAAATCATCAACGAAGATCTACAGAAATTAATAGATCGTGGCGAAAAAATATAAATTTTAGTAAAGAAAACGGAAACGATGAGTTCACTGTCGCTGGATATGCGAAACACTTCTAAAACTATCAAGAATGAAATGACTTGGCGTAACTGGAAGACAAGAATAATGATCGCCTTGGTTGTTATCCTCGCAGTCTATATTTTATTTGTGCTCGTCTGTGGAAGTTTCTCGCTTTCGGGTTGTTTCTGATTGTCTATAACCATAGTAATCTTTATCCTCCTTAATGATTTGCAATGATTACATGGATGCCCATTTGCATATGCAACCACCTTCATAATTTCTGTTATTAAATCCATACTAAATATCATTTTAATCTCACTCTGCAGAACCTTTATTCTTTTCATTTCATTTTTAATAATATAACTATATTCCTGATACTAAGTGGCATTTATAAACTAATGGATGATAAAAACTTCAAACTGGCAGAGCAGATGGTCAACTCTTCTTACATCCGATTGGGGCAGAATTCCATCAACAAACGTTAAAAAATAATGAAATAGCTTCTTTCACAGCGGCAACTTCCCAACTAACCTCTTGATGAGTTAACTATTCGCTTTTTACTCGATTCTCTCGCTCTAATGGATAGCAATAATTTCGATAACAAAGTAGGAGTGGGTGAAAGATAATCTCGCATCTACTCCAGACTTGTTGAAGAACGACATTTTTATATGGGACATGGAATTGGTATGATTAATATTATTCAGGAAGGAGTGGCGATATCATGGCTAATCAACCCAAAGCAGCAGGAAGCAGTTTACTTTTACAGCTGACTCGTTATCTTACTTTGAGTGCACTTCATTAACTTAATTACTAATTTGTTAAAGATTTGTTACTGCTTCCACTTGCCACTGGAATGTCTCTGAGTCTCTCCTTTTTGACTCTTGCTGAGTACTTTCCATCCAAAAAATACGTGATTTGGTCAAGGATAGATCAGAAAACATGTCTTAAATCAATAATAACAGCAAATCTCATCCCAGTTGTTATTGAGTTGAGTCAAGTTGATGATTTTCTGACCACTGATGTCAAAAGTATGGAGTAAAAGCTATGCGAATTAGGAGCTGAGAACGTGCTGGCGCTGGTTTCGACCACAAGTTGTTTCGCACCAAGAGTTCCAGATAATATTGAATAAGTCAGCTTACTTGCAAAGAAATATAAGGTTTTTCACGTGGTTAATAATGCCTATGGAATATGGTGCACTAAAATTGGCAATTCCATCAAGGAAGGTATGAAAAATGGGGAGTGTACTGTTGTTGTCCAGAGCACTGACAAGAATTTCATGGTTCCTGTTGGTGGCAGTTTTATCTTTAGTAATGACAATAAGTATTTGGAAAAAAGTAAAGTTTGGTCTTATTTAGTTTCATCAAAATATCCGGGAAGGGCCAATGGCAGTCCTATTGTGGACATGTTTATAACTCTATTATCAATGGGCAAGAGCACTCTCAAAGATTTGAAAAAATAAAGAAAAAATAATTTTGAACAACTGATTAAATTAGGCACAGCTTTTGCACTAAAATATAATTGCAAAATGCTCAGGAGTCCAGGGAATACCATATCGCTCGGTATGCATCTAAACTTTAAGTAATTTTAACCTGAAGAGTTGACTCAGCTGGGATCCATCCTTTATAGTAAGAGGGTGATGGGGCATCGTATTATTGTAGCCAATGAAAAGTAAACAAAAATTAATGTTTTCAGCTTTAAGAACTATGGTAGTCACTGCAATAACTACGCCTTTTTACCGTATATAACTTTTGCCTGTGCTGTTGGAACAAAACTATAAGAATTACAAATATTTTTCGAACGACTTGATGACTCATTAAAATAACTGCTTAAAAAAAAGGAAAAACAGATAAAAGAAAAATATCTCATGCCTAAAGATGTAAAATAATAGTCTAAATAATAAACTTAACCTCAACAAGAATCACCGAATCAAGAAATCCCTAAAATTGAATAACCCATCACTTGATTTAGGCAATATTATTAATGTCAATACAAATCACTCTCTTGATAAAACGATAGAAATTTATTAGGATTTTCGCTGAGGTTTTTCCAGTTGCGACTGGTAGTTTTAGCTGTAATTGCGTTGCGTCCTGAAATCTTTTCATTCACAGAAGAGTTGCGAGAATTGATTGGCCTCCTCTCATGGGAGGTGTTTATTTATTTCCGACTGAAGTTGGTGGGCACTGAATCAACCCCTCTCTCATTCATATAATATTGATTAATTTCAACAGAATTCCAGTAATTGAAGTTATTCTTTGAATTAGATTGTTGGAAACCAGGTGTACTCCCATTTCCCACAATCTTTTAATGGGTATTTGGTATTAGATTTCCTTGTTGTTCAGTCGAATGATGACTCTGGTTGTTAGGAATCCTCTGACTGTTACTGGAATGTCTGCGTTTGTTCATTGAAGATGAATTTCTAATATTGCTGCCCACAAATTGATTTATTTGAGGAGCTGACTCTTCCGCATTACCAGTGCCAGTCATAGATTGAAACTTCTATTTACAGAACTCGAGCTACTTTGAAATCTCAAATATCTCTATATCCTTTTCATCATTTCTTTGATTTGATAACTACAGTTTTTCACGTAATTATTTATTGCTTTTTAGCAGCTCACGCACCATGTTTATACTCTCAACTAATCTCTATGAAAACTGGTCTGGTTGATGATTAGCCTTTTCTGATACTCCACGCTTTATAGATAGAATTTGTTCCGTTTTTACCTCGGATTTGTTGGGTGGATTATTCTGCATGCTTGTTATTATTTCGATGTGTTCATTTGCTTTATGCAGCTCTTCTGTTAAGCCTTTTATTTGAATCTTTAAATCAGTGATAATTTTAGCTCGAGGATCGTCATTGATAGTGGGCTGGTTGGTAATGTAGGAGGCCTTTGTCGCGTAGGTGAGGGTTGATAAATTTTCTTCCAGAAAAACATCATTGGGATTAATGCAGGCAATCATCAGACAATAAGAGTTGCCTCCTATTGATTGCTTCAAGATGGAAGTTAGCTTTGAATCTCGATAAGGAACATACACTTTATCTTTCTATTTACTCTTTATTCTGCTAGTTTAGGACAGCACTGTTATAACTTGCCTGAGAGTAAACAAGGATTTATTAATATCTATACTTTCTTTAGCCTGCTTGCCTTCAGTTCCAGTGAGTCCAATTCTCTAAGACCCCGCTAAATCGACCAACTCTATTTTGCTCGAAAGGATGTTCCCCTGATTGAAATGGTCGAAGCTATCAATTCTTATGGTTAAAATCGAGTGACTTCTCGACGACTGCACATTAAGTTTATGCGACGCGCTAATCCTGTTTTTAACTCCAGACGAAAAGTACTTCATCAAATCTTACTGATTGTGGCACTCGAAAATAAATAGATTTTCAACGCTAAATTGCTCATCCTTGTTCCATCGTAGTCTTAAACCAGTCTGCATGCCGTTTTTGGCAGCGAGAGCTGATGAGGGATTCAGCAAATCAAATATCTTTTCATTGTATATCTGCAGAAAGGAAAGGGCGATTGAGTATGTGCGATCTTTGCTTGCTTTTATTTGCTGAAAGAGATTTCTAAATATTTTGGGAATGATGCCTGAGTTGATCGGCTCAGTCTCTTCGATAACTTCTTCTCCATGCATGGTGTAGGTCTTTCCCGAGCCTGTTTGTCCATACGCGAAGATGGTGGCATGATATCCCTTTAAGCTTTTCTCGATAAGATGATCGATATTGCAGTCTTCATATATTTTATCCTGTGTGCACTTTTCGTCCAGTATGTAATCGAAGTTAAAGCTTTTGTGCGTGACTCCATCGTAGACTTAAACTTCTTTCTTGTTTTTACTGACGCTGATGCAGTTGTTGATATATCCATTTTTGATTTAGCTATTGAGGAAGGGTCTGATCCGAATGGCTGCTTTTATTTTACTACTCATAATGGTGGATATAATAATTTTATTAGGGGGCAACTTTAATATCAAAAATATGTATAAATCATCGCGCGTATCTATTCTAGACCGAGCCACTACAGAATAATAGCTTAAAGATTTATGCTCCTACCTGTTGATATTAAATTCAACCAAAAATATTCAACCACCTCCTGACTAGCAATTCATTATTTAAAATTGTTCTGCACCATGAAATAAAATAAGTTTATTAAGTTTAATATCAATAAGATGTTTTGTGGCTGCACCAGCAACAGAAAAGCATAGCAACACGAATACTAAGAAAGCATAGACAAACCCCTCTAAATAAAACTCATATAGACACTAGGCCTCAAATCCTGTATTCTAGATAAATTTGTATTCAGGCGAAAATCATCATGTAGACTTCATAATATTTAGCCTATCAAATTAAAGATCACAAAGGCAGTAACGCCATCTACTTTGGAGAATAGCTCTACCGCTCTCCCAATTTTTATCAGCAACAGATTTAGATTTTATAATCTGCTGGTCACAGCATACCTGTTATTCGGCTCACTCCACTCCTCAACAAAAAGAATTAAAATATTCCATGCATTATATATGCGCACGGTAACTCTTCTGACATGGGCAGCTCTCTGTCATTTATTTCAAGAATGGTGAGTCATTTCAAGGCTTAATATATCGCATTTGATTACACAGGATATGGTGCTTCAAGAAATTCAAATGTTGGATAGGATATTATTAACAAAGATCTTGAAATTGTACTTGCATGGGCAAATAGACCACTGTAAAATGTTATCCTTTGGGGGTTTAGTCTGGGAACTTGTCCTGTGATCTTTAACGCAGTTAATCATAGAGTTAAGGCCATAGTCTTGCAGTGTCCCATCGGATCCTTAGCCTGCATGTTCTATGAATCGTTTTCCCATAATATTAAATTCAAATAGGATAATTTTGCTAATATTAACCTTATCGCAAGTATAAAATCCAAGATTCTAATGATGCATAGCACAAAAGACTAAATAATTCCAGTGTAACAAGCAAGATTGCTATACAGCAAATATTTAGCCCAAAACGGAGACTCCAACATCGACTACATCGAAGTTGAAAAGATTAAGCATAATTCCTTCCATCAATATATCGTGTCTGATACTAGCAACGATCTCCAAAAAGAAGTTCTCAGTTTTTTAAAGAGGAATACAGCCTCATTAAAAATACGAGAAGTATAAGAAACAGAGTCGAGTTCATTTGGTAGCTTCACTACCTTATAGCAAATGTCATTTTTACCTGATAAAATTTCCAAAATCAGAGAATAGATAAAAACCGCAAGATTATCGTAGAGGTAGTATTTTGACGAGGAATAATTCTAAATTGTCTAAGCTTAAACAGTAAAAAATAGCAATAAGGTCACAAAAAGCTACAGTTGGATGTGCTGCCAAAGAGGGGAATGATTCTCAAATATTTTATAATAAATTTAAGATGAGTATTTATAGTGGGTTTGCGACAAGACAGCAGTAGCATAAATATAACAACCTCATCGAAACGCTTATCATAGCCATGAAGAAGAGAATCATTAAATTTTATGCTGGGGAGGCATGTGATGAAGGGAAGTTCAAGATGCTGCTCAAGAAAATTTATAAGAAGATGTTTATTCTGGAAAAAGGGAAGTACATGGCTCCTAAATTCACTTCTTGCTACACTGATCTCATTGATTCCCTTAAAATTGAAATTAACTATGATACAATGTCGGAATGCTCCAGTATGATGTCCCAGACCTTTAGCTTGAGGAAGGATTCAGTATAATTAGATGGCGATCAATTACGGAGCAACGCTCTACTGAATAATAAGCGAAATTTGCTGTAAGTCCAAGCCAATAAAGGGATGAATACATCGACTATTTCGCTGACTAAAAAAGATCATTTTTTTAAGTTTGACAATGAAGAGGAATAAATCAAGAGGGAGTACATACCGAGAAGCACAAGTTTGGATCCTGTCTAAGATAATCTTAAGAAATTAAAAGCAAAAGCGAAATTGAATGACTTGAAAAATTTAAAGGATTTAAGGGGAACTTTAAACATGCCTCGAGTTTAAGATTTCCTACCCAAGAAAGAAGAAATTCAACCCGCTTACAATCCCCGAAGAAACACCTTCCTCTAGCCAAAAACCAACGAATCCCCTGGCCAGCAGAACAAAGTTGTATTTCGTCGTCAAAAGTATTCTCGACCTGAGGTCAAACTCTAAGACATTTGACCATCCATAAATACCGATTCCGATGATGATTAAGAGTTATTTTAATAAATATTACTATCGCCCAATCATTGAATCCTGACAGCCACGAGGTCTTCAGGATATATATTATGTTTTCTTCTCATTCGAACTGGCTATCTTTTTTTCATCAAGCGTAAAATACCCGAAAGACGCTATGTTTTTGGAAGGGAGTCGCTCCGATAAGTCTAAATGTTCATAAAGGGTAGATAGAGGTCTTTATATCGATCTGCTGATTCCTTTTTCATTTTGCGATCGAAGATCATATTAGCTGATGAATAATGAGTGAGATAGGGGTCCTCTTTAATCTTTTTCAGGAATATATCTTTCGATTTCTATAAATTCAGGCTGAGAACTTTGGCATTAAATTTAACAACCACTGGGCTGAGTTACAGTCGCTTCGTTTTTTATTTATCGTGAGACTGTGGCTGAGGCTGAGGCTGAGGCTGATAGTGAATATGATTTAAGAACGAGAACCGCTTCCTCTCTTTTTCAGCCGAATGTATTTATGGGGTTTGCGCTTAAATTTATTAGATTTGTGGTGAGTTCTATTCTTCTCCTTACCATTTATTGGGACTGTTTGCCCAATCAGTGAGTTCTTCTTATTTAGCATGTTTTTTGAAATGATTTCTGGTGGTCTCATAGAAGGGTCTATAATTCACAATTTGGAGATGAGAATCTTCGGAATCAATGAGGCAGAGTCTATTTTTGATGACGTCCTCGTGTTTATTTTTATTCTGCTTGGACAGATGACTCATAAGAGATTATATTTTATTCATCCTACAATTCTCATATTTAGCATTCGACCAACCTATATGGATATTTAAAAAACATCCTCGAGAAGACTCCAAAATGTATTTTATTTACAAATGTTCACTCCTACTATCAATTGTAACTGTTTCCTTATTCTTTGAGTTTGTCGCTCGATATCTTTGCAAGAGAACTATTCATATTCTCAACTAAGGTTCAAGTGCAAACCATTCCAGTAAATATCAAAAATGAGGTATTCATAATGTTATGACTATCCTCAAGATGAAAGTATAAAGCATAAATTATTATATAATACGAGCGTTATGGCCTACTACCAGCAGAACATGCTTTCCATTAAATCGCGTACAATACTCGCTAATCTATTTGCAGAAATTACCATCCTCTCTTAATCCATATAAACCTTTAGAGAGGCCCTTGCGGATGTGCCTTACTTCGATTGCATTTCTCTTTTTCGCTTTCTTGATAAATAATAAAAAGGATACCTTAGATAAAAAGACTTCCAACGAATCATTGGAACTTCTCATCGCAAGTTGTTAACTTATGCCTTCAGTTGGTTCGACAATATGAAAGTAGGCGAGATTAGTAGGCTGGAATTTGCAGCTTTTATCCTTCCTAAAGATAATCTCGAGCTGCGTGAACTTATTGTTCACAGAATTTAGCACTCTGAAATCTCTCAATTGCAGCTCGAAACTTTAAATATTCAATTCTCAATATTTCGGGAGTTGGTGTTGGATATAATTAACCGATAAATGAAAATGATTGAGCTCAGGAACCAACTAATAAACAAATCAGATTATTCAATCAAAGGGTCTTTGCTTGCCATTGACGTGAGCAGTCACGAGTGGATTTGTTGTGAGGATATATTTAATTTTATGAAGAATTATGGGATAGATGTAAGTATGCGACAGGTTTAAAAGATGTTGGAAATAGTGAACTACTCAATGGATGGAAAAGTGACTGAGGACCAACTCAGATGGAGTATTGAGGGATTATAAATGAAAGACAAAACCTATCTCAATAAAATCAAAGCATGTAACAAAAAACAGTACACCAAAAAACCAATAAATTTTTAAAGATCGTTTTCCGAGCATAGGCGTAGCAATAAGTATGAATGCAAATAGATATAAAAAAAGAATGCCCACCAATCTCAATATAAATCACTTGTCAAAAAGATGAAAACCGCCGAAAATAATCAAAAACAGTTGGATAAGCGCTTGTAACGATAAGAGAATCATGCAGTTAAAGCTATTCACAAGCGATGCGAACAAGAAATAGCGAAATTGCAACTCAAAAAGGAAATAACAGAATAAAAAAGATCTAGGAAGCGATAGCAAATATCAATACAAAATATGTTGGACAAAGATTTTGAAGATTTAATGTCGAAGGCCAATAAAATATAATTTTAAACTGATAGGTTGCTCTAACTGGAAAATACAATGTCCATCTTTGAAGATTCTGTTGGGAAGGAGGAAAATTTTGCATTTCTAATTCCCAAAAATTACCATTACGAAGCTCGAAGATCTCTTTTTAAGCCAAGCAAAAATAACGTTGATTTGATGGACTATTCATCTCGATTTAAATATAGACGGCCTTGTCTTTAAATAAGTAATTATGAAAATGGCTATGAAATCAATAATCGGCATTCCAAGATAAGAAATGAATCGATTAAGAAGCACATTTAAAATAGTGATATTTATTTAAATAAAGCAAAGGAGGTCAGAGACAAGATAAAAAGATAAAGGTAACTTCAAAGGTAGATGTATCAGTCCTTTATCTTTAAAGAAAAGAATCAATCGTTAATATTAAACCAAGCCAGCAATGAAAATTATAACAACCAGCAGGCTATAATTGTAGAGAAAGAAATAAAAGAACCAATTAAATAGTCTCGGAAAACAAATAAAAAGATGTAATCCAAATAAGAGAGTAATATTATTGCTCTCCCATAGTAGAATATTTCCTAGTAGCAAAAAATCAAAGATAACTCATAATAGAAAGTTGGCCTTAAAGATTAATCTCGAGACTAATTTGATAATATTTGACACATAGGGTAAGATAAAAGTAGTCTCCCATAATTATTTGCTGGATAATTTACATGTTATATTATGCAATCTAGCCTTATGTTGTAGTATATTAATTTCAAATATAATTTCTCCAATGAGGAGAGTTATTTTTATTTCCATCTATGAATTTGAATAAGAATAGGGTATCATTTTGTTGTAAAAACCTGCCATTTGTTACATTATCTTTTTAAATATAACTGACTGGTCGATAAGTATCATTTATTTTATAATATAATCCGGCTCGAATCTTATACAGCACAATCAATTATCAAATTATCACCATCATTTTTACAAGAAAAAGTCTATAATCATCCACGGTTGAATGGATAAAAATACAATAACTAATGAGAGTTTTAATCTTACAAGGATACGAGAGTACCCATGATAACAAATTATTTGCATTCAAGTCTATCCATTTTGAAACGCCCGTTATTTGAAATTTAATTTGAAAAATTGAATATAATAGCTTCCATTATTAGCAACAGTATTTATTTTTAATATATAAAACTTCAATGTCACAAACATCAATTCTTCCGTTAGATTCACCCTTGAAGAATATAAATAATCAAAATATTTAAGACTTTTATCCATTTTTCAATTAAAACAGCAAGCTATCAAATATAAAATCTAGTTTTTTCACCATAGACAGAAAAAATAAGGTTGACTTCAACTCATACCTTCTTTGCTAATCGTTGGATTTATGAATGCAGGGGTATCTAAAACTCTTCCTTTCCGTTAGTCTGTTAATTCCGAAAGTAAAATAATGGTTGAAAGTATAAAATATTCCCTGAATCCTAAAATAACGATTACAGTATTTATTCCTCACTAGCCTATGGATCTCCAATGCTTTTCTTAATACTAATAATTTGAATTTAGTGACAACTTATATAATTAAAAATTAGAAAATGACAAAAATATCTGTTTTTTATCGCCTGCTTAGCGTTATCATTTTAATCGTGATCGCTAGTTGTGGAGAATGCACAAATGATCAAGTTTATCATCATGGAGAATGCATTCAATGCTATCGTCTGGACCATACCATACAACCTTCCAATGAGGAACGGAGACAGAACTCCTGCTCCTGCACTCCAGGATATTAGTGGTCAGGAAAAGAAGTCGCCTGCATCAAAATCAGCAATTTGCGAAGAGTGTAGGACCTTTAAACTTAGTCTCAGATAGTCGCTGAGGAAGAATATGCGGCGCCCATATCTAGACTGCTGACAATTACCTGCGATACAACGAAAGGTTTCATCTTCAAAAACAATCAATGCGTCAACTGTCGCGACATTACCTACTCCAATGGTTATGCCATGAACTCCATCCAATGTTATTGCAATCCTCCATATATCTGGTGGAGCTACTTTCAGATGTGTGGTTGCTATGTTGAAAACATCAACACTGCCTATCTGAATGGGAGCTCCTCCTGTAGTGTATGCAACTCATTAACCAATGCCACTCTCAGTGCACAATGTCTAGTTTGCAACGGAGGACCTTTTGGCTATGGATTATTTGGATGCGTTAACTGCACCAATATTCCTTTTGGAACTGGAGCAATCATGACAACTAGTGTTGGTTCCTGCTCATGTCTAAAAGGGTATGCCTTCAACTTCTACCTTGGAGCTTGCATTTGTTCTCATACCCAATGGTATGGAGTAGTTGCAAACGGAACTTGTCAAGCATGTTCCTCCTTAACCCCATCATCCTTATATTTGGCTTGTGTCACATGTCAACCCCCTTTCTATTATGATGGTTATGTTTGCTTAATGTCCTCTATGATTGGAAACCTTGTCACAACCAGCAACGCCTGCCCAGTTAATTTTATATTAGCTGCGAACCCTGTAACTAATGAAACCCTTCGATGTGTCTGTTCTTATGCTGCTGGATACTACACCAATGCTAGTTCTTGCTTATCGTGCACCACTCAGCCTATTCCTGGAGTTGTAGCAACGAACTGCCTTGCCTGCAGCGTAACTTCGGGCTTTTATCTTTCAGCTCGAGAATGCATTTACTGCCTCAATTCTCCCTATTCAACAGGTGTAGCAGCAGTCAGCGGATGCCAATGTATTGCAAACTATTTCTGGAGTGCAATTACTAGTAGTTGTCAGTGTGACTGGACTATAGGCTATTATGGTGCCCCAGGCTCATGTATCAACTGCTTTCTTATAACGAATGCTATCTCTGCCTCATCTACTGGATGTGGCTGCGTTATCGGCTACAAATGGAACGGGACTCAATGCATCTGCGACACCACTAATGGAGCCTTTCTCTCAGCCACACAACAATGCATTAACTGCAATAAAATGATCGGAGCCCTTATTAATATAATTTCCGGTAGCAGCTGCTCCTGTATCGTAGGATATACATGGAATTCAACTCTAGGATACTGTGTCTGCGATTATACCCAAAACTTTTACCTCATAAATAGCGTTTGCTATGACTGTACGGGAATTGCCAACACTAATGGCGCCGCCTCTCAATCTGGATGTGGCTGTAGCTCAGGTCTCACTTGGATTAGTAGCTTAAATATGTGTGGTTGTCCCTCAGGTTATGTCAACATGGGTACCTACTGCGGTAGTTGTTCAGTAATAGCACTGCCAACTGGAGCAACAGTTGCTGGATGTCAAATATGCAATAATTCTCAAGGATTTTTCCTCTCGGCTGGAATCTGCTATGCTTGCTCTAAACAAAAATATACCTCGGGCTTGGCGACCTCAGCTGGATGTACTTGTGTTAATTCTTCTCTTGTGTGGTCAACAACCTTAAATAGTTGCACTTGTAGCTTTACGGTAGGACGGATCACACAAATCATTAGTGGAAGTCTTTCTTGTGTAGCTTGCTCAGGTTTGAGTTGTTCTTGTGGCTACCCTGGAACTGGAACCATCTATCTTAACGGCATTTGTGTCAACTGTGCCTATGTTCCCTCTTCTACTGGAGTTGCTGCTAATGGATTATGCGTTTGTCTGACTGGCTATGCTTGGTCGTCAAGTATTTACCCCTATCAATGCTATTGCAGCTTTCAATTAGGTTACTATGTCAGTTCTACATGCAGTAGCTGCTCTGCCCTGCCTTTAACAGGAGCCATTACCTCCAGTGGTTGCCAGATTTGCACTTACACTCAAGGATTTCTAAGATTATCTAATGATACTTGCATTCTCTGTTCATCTTTACCGAATACTAATGGACTTGCCACTATTGCTGGTTGTGGCTGTAGTACAGGAGTATGGGATCCTGTTCTCCTAAAATGTTCAACTGCTTCTTGTCCAACAGGATACATCTTTAGTCCTCAGAATCAGGCATGCATTTGCAACCCAAGCACTTCCATTGTTTCTGGATCTAGCTGTTTACTTTGCTCAGCCATAACTAACAGTGCTGGGGTGACTCTTAATAGTACTGCATGTGCCTGCATTGCTAGCTATACGTGGACAGTGAATAGCAACGGAGTTGGCAGTTGCAATCCTTCTTGTAGCCCTACAACTAGCGTTATGATTGGTAATTTGTGCTTTAATTGCCTCACAGTTGCTTACAGTACTGGACCCGTCTCAGGAACAAGCAATTGTCAATGCCCTTCTGCCCTTATTTGGGTATTTACTGCATCGACAAGCTCAGGTGCTTGTATATGCCAAGATCCCCTAAAAATTCCTGTGAGTAGCGGCATTTCCTGCATATGCAACCCTGCCTTTGCTATGACAACAAATACAGCAACTTGTCTTGATTGCCGAACAATACAATACTCATCCAACTCAACAGTGGTCGGCCAGTGTGGTTGTCTAAATAATTTTATTTGGAATAGCGCTAATCAATCATGCCAATGCCCAGCTCCTTATGTTATCAGTGGAGGACAGTGCATTTGTAGTTTATCAACTAGCTTTATGAGTGGAAGCATATGTTTTAATTGCCTCTCAGTGCAATATAGTACTGGAGCTGTCCCGGGAGCAAATAACTGTCAATGCCCCGCTGCTCTTGTGTGGGTCTTTACTGTTTCAACAAACTCAGGTGCCTGCTTATGTCAAGACTCTCTTCGAGTTCCTTTGACTAATGGGTCTTCCTGTATCTGCAATCCTTCCTATGCTATTTCTGCTGCTACTACTTCTACCTGCCTCGACTGCCGAACAGTACTCTACTCAACAAACTTAACTATTTCTGGCTCTTGTGGTTGCTTAGCTAACTTTGTTTGGAGTAACACTAATCAATCTTGCCTATGCCCATCTCCTTTTGTTATCAGCGGAGGACAGTGCATTTGCGACTTAACTACTAGTATTCTTATTGGAAATATATGCCTAAATTGTCTCACAGTTCAGTTTAGCACTGGACCTGTCTTAGGAACAACTAATTGCCAGTGTCCTACTGCTCTTACGTGGATCTACTCAACCTCTGCTAACTCAGGGGTTTGTACTTGCCAAAATTCCCTTCAAATTCCATCAACCGATGGTTCATCTTGTCTATGTAATTCTGCCTATGCTATTCTTTCCAATACTCCAACAATCTCTACTTGTCTAGACTGTCGGACAGTCCAATACTCTACCAACTTAACAGTCTCTGGCTCATGTGGATGTCAAACCAATTTTGTTTGGAACGGAAACACTCAAACGTGTCAATGCTTGGTTCCTGATCAGATAAGCGGAGGACAGTGCGTTTGTAATCTTAATATAAGTGTCCTCATTGGCAATCTGTGTCTCGACTGCCTTACTGTTACATTCAGCACTGGACCTGTTGCCGGAACAAGTAACTGCCAATGCCCGGCAGCTCTTGTATGGACATTCATTGCCTCAACAAACTCAGGTGCTTGTATTTGCCAAGATCCCTTTAAAATTCCTTCGATAGATGGTTCGTCCTGCATTTGCAATCCGTTATATGCAATTTCAGCTACTAATGTCAGCGCCACTTCTACCTGCCTTGATTGCCGAACTGTTCAATACTCCTCCAATGTAACTGCCTCCGGTTCTTGTGGTTGCCAAACTAACTTTGTTTGGAGCAGTACTCGTCAATCCTGCATATGCCCATCTCCTTATATTATTAGCGGAGGTCAGTGCATCTGCAACTTAACTACAAGTGTCCTTATTGGAAATGTATGCTTAAATTGTTTATTGGTTCAGTTTAGCAGTGGGCCAATCTCCGGAACTAGCAATTGCCAGTGTCCTACTGCTCTCACTTGGGTTTACTCAGCTTCAACAAACTCAGGTGTCTGCATATGTCAAGATCCTCTTCAAATTCCATCCAGTGATGGCTCATCTTGTCTATGTAATTCGGCCTATGCTATTTTATCGAATACTCCGAGCACTGCCGCATGCTTTGATTGTAGAACAGTCCAATACTCTACCAACTTAACAGTCTCTGGCTCATGTGGATGCCAAACCAATTTTGTTTGGAACGGAAACACTCAAACGTGTCAATGCTTGGTTCCTGATCAGATAAGCGGAGGACAGTGCGTTTGTAATCTTAACATAAGTGTTATAATTGGTAATCTATGTCTCGACTGCCTTACTGTTACATTCAGCACTGGTCCTATCGCAGGAACAAACAGTTGTCAATGCCCGGCTGCTCTTGTGTGGGCATTTACTGCTTCAACAAACTTAGGCGCATGTATCTGTCAAGACCCTCTACAAATTCCTTCAATTAATGGATCTTCCTGTCTCTGCAATCCCTCATATGCAATTTTGGCTGTTGTTGCTAGCACCACTTCTACATGTCTCGATTGCCGAACTGTTCAATACTCCTCCAACGTAACTGCCTCCGGTTCTTGTGGTTGTCTGACTAACTTTGTATGGAGCAGTACTAGCCAATCCTGCCTCTGCCCATCTCCTTACGTTATCAGCGGAGGGCAGTGCATTTGCGACTTAACAACGAGTGTTCTCATCGGTAATTTATGTCTTAATTGTCTTACTGTTACATTTAGTTCTGGACCTATCGTAGGAACAAGCAATTGCCAATGCCCCTCTACTCTTGTCTGGGTCTTTACGAATTCAACAAACTCGGGTGCCTGCATCTGCCAAGACCCTTTCCAAATTCCATCCAGCAATGGGTCATCTTGTCTATGCAATCCCTCATATGCAATTTTAGCTGTTGTTGCTAGCGCTACTTCTACATGTCTCGATTGTCGAACTGTCCAGTACTCCAACAGCACAGTAGATGTTGGTTCTTGTGACTGCTTGAACAATTTTGTTTGGAATAACATCAGCCAAGCATGCAGCTGCTCAACTCCCTATGTAATTAATGGAGGACAATGTATTTGTGATCCCACGTCAACTGTCGTCATCAACGGTTTATGTTTCGTTTGCTCCAGTGATCCCCTTTCAACTGGTCTTTCCAATGGAACTGCCTGTTTTTGCTTATCTCCCATGATTTGGAACGGAGCATCTTGCGATGTGTGTAACAACACTTCTGCTTTTATCGTAAATTCAACAAACTCATCCATTTGGCAGTGCGTAGACTGCACAGGAAGCACCACCTTTACATTAACCAGAACATCTTTAACTACCTGTTCATGCATTGACTCCAATCTTGTCTGGAACTCACTGGGCTATTGTGACTGTGGATCCAACAGAGCTATGATCATCGTTTCGAAAAATGCATATATCTGTGTTGTATGCGACTCCTCAATATATTCAACCGGTCAAAGCAACTCATATGCTTGTGTCTGCCCATCCCCTCTTACTTGGAACCCAGTAGCCTTAACTTGTGATTGCGGTCCTTCAGCGGTAGTTGCTGTGTTTTCTGCTGGTGTGTACAGCTGCCTTGTATGTAATTCAACAATATACGCAAGCAGCGTGGCTAATACTGTTGCCTGTAACTGCCTGAGCAGTCTGTTTGTTTGGCAATCAAATTACGGTTGTGTCTGCAGTAATTCTCAAGCAGCCCTCGTAGGCACAAGTTCACCAGCTACTTGCGTGGTATGCAATAGCTCAATTTACTCGACTGGTAAGAATGCTGTTAGCAATACCTGTGCATGTCAAAATAACCTCTTATGGCTGAACGGAACATGCAAGTGCGACGTTAATTATGTACTACTTCCCAATATTACTTGTGTATACTGTGGAGCTATCGCAGGAGCATCGGGTTGGCTCAATGCTACTACATGTATCTGCATTTCTAGCTTTCTTACTTGGCTACCCTCTCAAGGAATCTGTGGATGTACTGACAGTAATTTTATCTTCATAGGAGCCAGTACTTATAAGACTTGCCTCAACTGTAGCAATAGCATATATGCAATCAGCCCCAATACTTCACTCACCTGTAACTGCATGAGCTCTAATCTTACTTGGAGTACCACTGGCAAATATTGTGATTGTGGTCTTACAAGTGCCTTCTACCTAAGTGGATCCAACTTTATCTGTGTCAACTGTGCTAACTCAAGCTACTTTACTCTAAGCAAGAAAAGTTCTACTGCATGTAACTGCTTAAGTTCAGCTCTTGTCTGGTCATCAACAACTGGAACCTGTCAATGCAGTAGTAGTACTGCAGTTATTGTCATTTCTGGAAACTCCTATCTTTGTGTCACTTGTAATTCAGCGGTTTTTGCTTCGAGCAGACTAACCTCTCAAACTTGCTCTTGCCTAGGAAGTGCTCTGACTTGGAGTTCTACCTTAGGTTCATGCGGATGCAACTCTACTTCAACTTCAGTCATTAATGTGAAGGCAAACTACTCGTGTATAACTTGCAGCAGTTCAGTGTATGCTCTTAGTAAGCTAAATGCAACTGCTTGTAACTGCATTGATACCAGCTTTATCTGGACAGGAAGCTTCTGCAATTGCTCAGTCGGTAGTATCATCCTATCCAACTTTAAATGTTTGGCCTGTTCAACCTTAACAACTCTCAGTAACTTCACTTGTAGTTGTTCATCTGCCACTTCACCAAATTCCATTTGGAACGATATCACTCAAACATGTGTAGCTTGTGGAAGCTCTGCTGTCCCTAACTCAGTGGCTGGTTATTATGGCGTAGCATGTAAATGTGCTACTGGCTACATTTGGGATGTAATGACCAATGCCTGTATCGCAAACTGCCCGAGTACTGGATGCACGATGAACTGTGCCAGTATTCCCAACGTTCTCGCAAGTTCAACGGCTATATCTGTTAGTTCAGTAACCGGCCGCAATCTTCCTGGAGGCGCAAGTATCCAAGCATTTTACTTATCTGCTGGATCAAATTACGCAAATATATCATCAATGGCTTGCCAATGTACTTCTGGCTACAATTGGGACAGTTTAAGATTGCGTTGTTACAGCAGCACAATAAGTCTGTTCTGATTAATGATTTCTAAAAAAAATATATTTTTGATCCTTATTAATCTCATCACAACTATCAAGCTAAATTTGAGTTTACTATAAGATATAAACTATTCTCCATATTTTTTAATATCTAACTCGATGAATCGATAGTACTTGGAAAGTTTTACCGAGTCGCAACTTTAGAACTATCAGACTACTCTCAATCGAAGAGTTGCAGGTACACTCTTCTAATCAAGATTTGAAGCATTTGACCCTATCGTTGGGGATGGAGAATGTTTAGCTTTCCAGCAGATATCAGGGGTTAGTCGAGAGAAAGAAGTAATTGTCGCAAGCAGTTGAAAAGAGAAAGTATCTGATAGATTATGAAGAAAGGGATGGAACAGTTGGATCTCCAAGAGCAAATAAAAAATAACTGGCTTGCTGCATATCAAGAAGGAGGAGAAGCAATCAGATAGTAAAGAGGAGCCTACATAACAAATTGAAGAGAAGAAAGATCCAACTAATCTTACCACTTTTAATGAAAAGTCCTATAATCCAGTTCAGGAACAGAGTTTATTACAGCCCCTCAGCGAGGAGAAGAAAAATATTACCGTAAACAACTTTAACTTCGACGATTTGTACCATATCAGTAAGGTGAAGTTGACTGATTTTATTGGGAAGGGGAGCAACCAGATTAAGCACATCAAAGAAGTTCTCATAGACAAGTATCGAATCAAAGATGAAAAAGTGGAGAATTAAATCAGCAAGAATTAGAATTAAATAATTCAATAGACCCATCATCATGAGGAGTTGTAGCCTGAAGCAATGTAAGCAAAGGATAAAAGCATTGGTGAATAAGGCAAACAACTTTCAATACTTAAAGAGGGAACCTTATGTCCCTCTGCATAAATTTCTGCTAGCCCTAAATTATAGAAAATTTGATCATTTAACTTATCAATATTAAGTATATAATCGACCTTTACTTTCCTGATTGACTGTAAACAAGAATACAAATCTCAAATTATTACTTCAGTTTCATATAAAATCATAAGCCCTCTCAACTCCTGCTTCTAGTAATGGAATCAGCTATACTATCTTTCCGTATGCTATTTGACCGTAAGGCTTCAGTATTACTCTATAGAATTTGTTATTTTTTCATTTGTTTTTCTTTCATCTTCTTCTCGTACTTCAGCACAAATTGGGCTGCGAATTCATATACGTTGTTTGACTCAGGCAATCCATTTTTGCAAATACTGCGCAAGAACTGTTAATAGGCGTTGACAATGCCAGTTTTTTTTAATAATTAGACTGAATAAACAGAAATGAACGTTGCTGACGGGCCGCTTATTTCTCTTCCTCTATCTTGCTTTCTTCAAGTTCCCTCCGATGTTTCTCTCGCTGTTTTTCTTTGTCCTTTTTGTTAAGAACCTTTCCCTTGCTTTTATCCTTCTCCTTAGACTTCTCTTTATTCATTGCCAATAAATTATTTTTATAGACTAGACAATTGAATTACATCAGATAACAATCGTTTCGCTCATAATATCAATAAATATCATAGTTCTTTTTTGAGAATCGCTTGTTTCGGAAGGCCAGTCGGAAAAGATTTCTCAAAAATTAGTAGTTCGGCTTTTAGTCAAATTATAAACCTCTCACGCATTGCATGTAAAGAGCAAATTCCAGAGATAATCCTGAACACAGTTCATCGACACTAGTATTCATCTTCTTTTCCTTCAATGCAGTTTATGCCTCCATAGTATTTTACTAAGAATCCCTATTTTCCCAAGGCAATGACCCTTTCGCAAAATGAATAAGCACGTATCCTAAACTTTCCAGATCATCTCTTCTTGCTGATTTAACATACAAATACTTTGCTGCAAGAGTTGAATGCTGTTTATTGATCCATAAAGGTAGTTTCCCACAAAGTATTCCATCTTTTGTTGAGGGATATGAATGTTATCTTTGGAAATAAATTTTTTGGCCAACCCAAAGTCAATTAAATTCACCTTATTTTCAGAGTATGACCTCATGCAGAAGTTGGAGGGTTTTATATCACGATGGATGAAATTTTTGCTATGGATAAACTCGCAAATGGTGATCATCTGCTATGCTAAGAATAATACTGTCTTTAAAGGAAATTTTCTACCTTTTTTTATGAACAGACTGCTCAGAGATGGGCCCATCTGCTACATCACTAACACGTTGTAATTGTCCTCAGTAGCGCAGTAGTACACCTTTGGCACAGGTAGATAGCTTCCCTCGGTAGAATTACGGTTAAGTTATCGATATGTGTTGCCCTCGTGAATGAGTTGAGAGGATTGTATATTTTTTGGCTCTATCTTCACGGCTACATACCGTTTATGTTTTGTATCCTTCGCCGAGTAAACCTTACCGAAAGTTCCATGGCCAATTACAGTGTCAATAATATACTTATCATTATATCCAACAGCTGTCAATTAAATTTGTTTATTCTCTACGTCAAGTTGCATTGCCTATCTTCTATATTCCTATTATTCTTCATTGCATTTCCATCCATTTTCTTATAAAAAAAGCCATATTTAATATGATATAATTATCGTTTAGTTGATCATGACAATCAAAGCTTTTGCTCTTTCTGCTAGGCATGTTTCTATCTTTTCTTGCTTTACTTCATCTCATTCATCTTTTCTCTTTTTTATGCCAAAATCACCCAATCGTACCTATAGTCGAATTTGTAACCTTGCCTCTCGAACAATTCCTTAAACATTGCACGCATCTATTTGTAAGGAGGTTTTTAGTCAAAACCTAAATTACGACTTTGGTTTAGATACTCAGCGAATTCTGCCGGATATCCTTTGCATAGAGTCTCAATCGAAGTATTTTTCTTTTTTTGTTTAATGCGTTCCTGTTTTTAAAGCCTTTTCGTTGCCTTAATTCCTGACCAGGGTAGCATTCCTCTCAAAAATTACATCACTGAGTATCCAATACTTTCCATGTCATCTCTACGTGCTATATAAATAAAAAGTTACACAGTTCAAGACCCTAATGACTATTCAGGGAAGCATATAAAGAAGTTCCCACTAAACCTTTGTCCTAACGCTGAGATATGTGCTTGCCCTTGGAAATATAGCGCTTGGCCAACCCAAGATCAATCATGTAGATCCTATGGGAAGTTTTGCCGAGCCCGAGACAGAAATTATCTGGTTTGACGTCCCTATGAACATATTCATGATTATGGAGAAATTCGATGCGAGCGATCATCTGATCTATCAACATAAGCACAGTCTTAAGAGAAAATTTGCCCAGTGTTGAAAAAAAGAGGGATTATAGGGAGGGACCCATCAAATCCATCACAAGAACGTTATATTCCCCTAAATTATCAAAAGAATACCTTCAGTAGAGCAGTAGTAAACATTAGGAATGCCTTTGTCCATGACGGTAGAGTCTTTGTTGAGGTGATGATATAACTTGCACTCATTAATCAAATTTTGATATTCCCATTCAGTAGGCTCTAATTTGATGGCAACCTCTAGGTTGGTTTTGGTATTGATGCCCTAGTAGATTTAGCCGAAGCCACCCTTGCCAATTGTGCGAATGATTTTAAAGTTCTTTCCCACTCTCTCCAGCATTGGAAGCTAACTTTGACTATTATAATATTTAAAAATAACTAAGAATTTCAACATGCATTTTTATAAAATGAGCAAAATAATAAGAATATTATCCCAACAAATAAATTAATTGACTTTAATTGTTAAATTCTATAAAAAATAGCTGTTGCTGCATAAACAACTGCTATTTAGTGACCAAACTTAAATAATGTTAACTACCCTGTTGCTTCATCTTTGGTTTAATCACCTGAGTGGCTACAACAAATCGACATCTTAGACATAAATTATCCAAACTGCTTATCCTATTCAATTATTTATTAATATTATAAACTGACTAAACTATCTAATCTTCACAACAATATTCCAATTTAGAACACATGAATATTTGGTTTCAGACCAACAGCAGTGGCAATAGGAAGAAACTATTCACGTCTTCAATTAGTTTGGCTAATAGTTCACTTCCCACCATTACTTAACAGAGAGGGAAAATTGACGATCGCAGCTAGGATAATGTTGAACCAAGTATTTCCTAAAATTTTGAATACGAAGAATAAACCTATTTCTCTAAACAACATGAAAATGCAGATCAGAGATTGGATTTTCGAGATGTTGCCTCCAATAGTTTCAATCCCTGCAAAAGAAAAGATAGCAGTAGTAATAATGCCAGCAAATAAAGTTAGAAAAAGACACCTCCTCCCGGATCTTTACCTCGGAAAAGCAATAAATCAGTCAAATTCATGATCAATGAACAGAGAGATACTTCTGCACTTCAGTCCAAATAATCAAGGCAATCCTATGGAATTGGCCAGGAGAAGAGAGAGGACGATCTTACTTAGGATGAGGTGAATTCAGGTATGGGTCGTCGTGCCTTTTATGGTTTTAGGCCTGTCAGAAACCAGGAAAGATAGAATGCAACTAATCAAAGCTATACAAATATATCTAGATAAAAGTAAATCTAAAGTGATAAATCTCCTGCTTTGTCAGCTTTACCCAGAAATAGCTCTTCATCTGGAAATGGGACTAAACCTGCAGAGGCAGTGACTTCCAATGGCGAAACGGAAAGGACACGATCAATGATCAATCGAACTAATCGATCGGTCAACGATCTCAGTCTTAATCGTAACTATTCTTCGAATGGATTTGAGGAGGAAGGCGAGTGGAGTGCTCTGATGTCTCGTAGATCTGACAAACCGATGGGAAGCGTGATAAAAACAACCAGTCGTAAGAACATTCGCTAGCACATAATAAGTCTGATATAATACTGCTCAAACGAAGTAGGAATTGCCATCTACAATACAGTTAATGGATAGATCCACCTCTGCCAAATAATTGAAAGACTGACCTACTTCCGCACAATATCCACAATATAGCGATTCTACCCTCTCGAGATCATATATTCTGCTAGTCTGTAGCACACCCCCCTGATCAAAAAGTTGACCAGCAAGTTCAAAAACGTTGGTTTTCGAAGTTTCAAGCGGATGGTTTTTGATTAAACCAAAGGCTACCAAATTTACACTCAACGGGGTAATAAAGATGAATATAATCCTGATAATAAATTCATCGCCTACTCTGCTCTCAGTGCTCTTATATTCTATCTCGAGAACAGTCTGTAAACAAAGTTCAACTACTCGTCCATGAAGATCAAATGGCACCTGCTCGAAGATCTACTTATTATTGAATCGCAAACCATCGCAGAACTGGAAATTTTTCTTAATGGTTAAACCAAGAGTCAAGAAAACTGTTTTGTGAATAATTTCAGCTGTTTGACACACGGGGGAGAGCGGATGCTCAGAGCCAATTTGTTGCAGCCCCTTTCAAGCGAGAAAGCCATCACAGAAAGGCAAGACTTAGTGGCTGAACTGCTCTAAGATAGCCTGTTATATGAAACCTTATGCTAGGAGGTTGCTAAATTCAAAAACTTCTAGATTATAACTGCAAAATTCATACAATCGCCCAAGGAAAGGAATATTAAATCATTGAAGACTTATCTTTCAGCCATTTACTCTCTATCCCACATGTGCTTGCTGTTAAAACGATTCTACCATAAAGTTTAAGCCTACATCCCTAAAAATCTTCCTATTGTATCCAAGTTATTTGGTCTGCTAAACGACTTTAAGGTAAACGAACTCAGAGAGAGTATATAGAGCAACTTCGATTCCTAAATTCTCCGTAATTATTAATCTGGCAAAACCGCAAAGAAATAGAGTTTTATTTTCCTGTTCAAGATGGACCGGCTGGAGGACGATTTTATTGATGTCATGCGCATTACCTATTCTCATACTCTCGAGGATATCTTACGCATATCGAAGATCATAAAGGAAAAGAGTGGATTCGATTTGAAATTAGTTTATAATTAATATCGCGGTTATTATCTCCGCAGCACCAAGCATATCAGTCTCAGCACCCTCTCCGATAGAATATAAGATGATGTAATTCAGATCAGCGAAAAGAGTGAATCTGTGTTGTTCTCAACAAGTATGTTGGTATCTCTCAGCAATCGACTAAAATAAAGCGAGAAGAAGCTCATCCTCCTTTCCTAAAATTTATTAAGGAACATCATTGAGGATATTCAAAAAAGCATTGATGTGCTATTTGATATCAACTACGAGATATCAATGTTAGATATGATCTTGGCCTTTGCTGGTTTCGTTAAAAAGTACCAAATTGTTAAATTTACAAGGCCAATCATTGCCAACAACGAGGATACGATTATTATCGAGGGGTTGAAGACTATTTGGACCAAGGAAAGCAAGTTTAAAATTTCTAATGAGATCAATCTGAATGTTAAGCATGAGAATAAGGTTGTCATCTTTCAAAAAACACCCAATTCATTTGATCAGCTCAATCTTCTGTACTCAATTGGGTACTTGACAATTCTGACTCAAATTGGCTGCTATGTACCAGCAACAAATTTAGTGACCAGTATATTCAATATACTCATGAGTAAGATCCATCTTTCTGAAAGTATTGAAAGTAATCTCAGTCATTTCCAGCTGTAACTACATCATTTCAAAGGCATTTTGGACAACTCTCTCCATCAAAACAGCAAATGCCTTATCCTTCTCGACTAACTTATCCAGGGCACACAGTATGAGGAACAAATCGCACTTTCCATGGCTCTAATCAATCAACTCTGCAAGATTAAAGGTAAATCTATTGTTTTGGCCAGTGACAGGTTTCAGCTCAATACCATAAAACGAGTGGCGAGTATACCCTGCCTGATTTCTCTAAGGGAAAATTAGGAAATGGGACATCAGCTGATATCTGATTTTTCCAGAAGATAAAAAAATGATGGTAATAACAACGAAGGAGAAGATGAGAAGATGGTCCAGATTGTCTTCACTGAGCAGAAAGTGTTGATAGAGTAGTTGATGGTTGAACTTAACTTTTCAGATGAGTTCATTTCAAGATTTAAGAAACTTTCCATTTCACAGAAAAGGAGCATATTTAGATGACTTTATCCAATAGTTATATGTGTAATCCAAGAATATTCAATTGTTATATTTTGTTTTATCTTATCTATACAGACCGATTTTATAGTTTATATAATGACTTCTATCTTTTGTATGTTAAGTGCTCTTCGTTAATTATTTGAATAATAATAATAATAATAATTAATAATTTTTATATAATTATTTGAATATTCCTTTTTTAAGATTATTATCGATTTGCAATCGTCAAATATTTTGGCTCATGTAATCTAACTTTACCATCTTCTTCATAACTTTATTAATCTTTTGTAATAATTTTCAAATTCAATCAGAGTGCAAGCAGATCTCAATTTTACATCATGCATTGACGATATTTAAGAGATTATTTCATCATAAGGCAGAATTATAAAATATCAAATGGAGTAAAAAGTTAAAGGAGTAAGCTTCAAAATTATTCTCATTGGAGATTCAGGTATATCATTTTCCGATGCAGGTATTGGCAAGACATCGCTCATTCATAAGTATATACACGGACAATTCAAGGAAGAGTATCAGGTCACTGTTGGCGTTGATTTCTCTTCCAAAACTGTTATGGTAGAGGATGAACCCATCCAACTGCAGATCTGGGATACAGTACTTCTATTGTAATGCAGTGTGGCCAAGACGTGTATAAAGCCATCACCAACAATTTTTACCGAGGAGCAGCCGCTGTTTTCCTTGTCTATGCTATAAGTAGCAGGGACAGTTTTAATAAACTCAAACAGTGGCTGGAATAGTTCTACTAAAAAGGTAGCAGCAAGGCCTTCATCTTCTTGATAGGCACAAAATGTGATCTATAGAGATAAGTTTAGGCTTAGTAAGCCTGTGAATTCATGAAAACGATCAATGGAGCTTTCTTTATCGAAACATCAGCTAAATCAGGAGAAAAAGTCGATTAACTATTCGTTAAAGCCGCAGAGACTATGTACAAATTTTATGAAATTTCAAAGGAATATAGAGATTTGGTAAAACCTTAAAGGATGAGTACTACTGCCAACCAAATTCAGGGCCGTGTCACTTTGTCAGGCAGCTTAGTCGGAGAACCTCCTAAATAACGAAGAAGATGCTGCTGACTGACTCTATCCATGTTATTAATGTTTAAGTTGCAGAAAGCATTTGCTTTTATGTATAATTAATTATGAACAAAAATCCTTACGATATTTTACACCTTGATGAGGATGCTACTTATGATGATATCAAAGAGAGGTATAGACATCTAACTCGGACACTGCATCCCGACAAACAGCCTATTGAAAATTATCTTATCACTAAAAGATTGTTTGAACAGATTGACGAAGCCTACAAATCAATCTCTAGTCCTTTGCGTAGATTTCTTTTTCGCGAGTATGGACTGCCGGCATTGAAAGTACTTGATGAAATGCCGAATGAATTTCAAGAATTTGAAGATGAAGAGTTGAGTGGCTAGCAGGTTCAGGTATATCTGTAATGAGATAGGTACATCTAAGACTAGATAGAGGCTGAAGCAGATGATGGAGTATATGCTATACTTACGGTAGGCGAGTTTTGAGATGGATAGAACTAAGTTTGTGACCAAAATGTTGGTAAACCTAACTAAGGCGATGATGAGCAAAAAAGGGAAAGGAGTGAAAAAGAATACCAAACGTAATATTTCTGTTCCGGAGATAGAAAAGTATTATTGCATCGACTTAGTTGTACATTCGAGTACGAAATGGTTCTACCTGAGCTATACGGTTTTAGTAACAGTTTTGCTCTCACACAGTTTACTAACAATATTCGCACAGATCCCAAGTATGCTTTGGGTTTCTCACTGGGGTGTGTGCGTCGAATATTCTGGAATTACATGCTTGCTATACAGTCAAGTCTCTCAACAGATGAATCAAACCTCGAGGTAAGCATTGATAGAATTTGCTAACATGGATTACATCTAAAATTCACACCGCTCTCACTTCATAACTGGCAATTAACCAACCCGAAGGTGGGCATAGAGAAATCGTTTAATCAATATCAGCTATCAATGACTACAGATTTTCAGAGTCTTAATATAGATATAGGAGAAAGTAGTCAACGAAAGGTTGGACGCTCCCTAAAGATGTACATGGAATCAGGATCGATTGGTGTAGTTCCCCGCGTTGAGATTGAGGTTAATTCTAATTTGCGTATCTTTCTCCAGTTGAATATTTCCCTATAATTCAACACTCAATAAAGCAGTATTAATTTACGACCTTCCCTTAATTATGGATACAAATTAATTCTTAGCTAAGATCTAAAACTAGAGCTTTCTAGTTCAATTGGTACACCAAACTATTTACAACTATCCTTTATTAGTGGTAAGTTTCGAGTTTCTGTGCCTATGATTACAGCAGATACCGATATGGCAAAATTTGAGCTCATAAAGGTTACCACAATGGTATTGACTTATGGTCTGATTGTCGGACTTCAACAAAGACAGCAGAGAAACCAACGATTGAGATAAAAACAGATTAAACAGTAGGAATCACGCTTAAACTAGCAAAAGCGAGAACTTAGTCGACATATTAGCTATGTTGAAGCTTTATCACACGAAAAAAGATAAAAAGAAATTAAGTACAACGGTCTCATCATACTCAAGGCTGTTATTGGAGAATCTAGTAAACTCAAGCAAATGGAAGCTAAAATGAAAAGATTGAGACTACCACAGGGTGTCTGTCTATTATAAGCAGTGTTGGATTTGTAAAACAGTTTAGCTGGTATGGGACTTCAAATTGGATATATCCGCGACGAAGTTGAAGAAGTTACAAGTTTGGTGATGAGTGAGGTTATGGGAGGGCAGTTAGTTAATTTTAATCTGGAAGAAATGAGTAAATTCAATCCTCTTATCTTCTAAAATGAGAAGCTTTCATTTCTAGTTTTATATATTGAGCGAGGTGAATTGAAGTGTGTATTGACTGACTGCAAGAAGACTTTGAACTTGGGTACGAAGTCTTAAAAGTTCAGCTTAACCCTTAAAAGCCTGTTCAAAAGAGTAATTAGCTTTATTCCATGATGGTTCAAACCAATAAATCATTAAATCTATTATTATGATATAATATTTAACTCTAAAATGATAGTAGTTGTTATGTATTAATTTACCATTTGTAATACTGAATAATACTTAATTCAACAATAAATAAAAGAAATCTCATTCAAGGGGTGAAACAAACTAAACTATAAGAAAGATGTTCAATTAGCCCCGGTAGCTCAGTTGGTAGAGCATCTGTCTAATAAACTGAAGGTCGTGGGTTCGATTCCCACCTGGCGCATTTTTATTCATATTGCTTTTTAATATTTTTATGAATCTGATTACGAAATAGTTAATAAAGATATCAACACTCTTTGCCTTAGGTTAAAAATAAATCGCAAAACTTTTGAAGCGAATGAGCTACAATGGAAATTTCTATATTTAAAATTATTTATAGAAAACATGGCTCTAAGACGTAAGGGGGAGAATATTGAACATATATAAAATCAAAAACAAGCAATGTCCGAAGTTAACCAGGATTGGGTATGCTTGCAGTGTGGAAATGTAAATTTCTCTTTTAGAAAAATGTGCAATCGATGTAAAATTCAATCGAGAGAGGACAATCAATTTCAAATTTACGCTGATTATTATTACTACCAACAATGCTATCAATAATCAGTAAATCAGGCTATTAGACAACAAAGGAAGGCAATGCCAGCATGTCAATATGGCGATTGTGATGCTACTTTTGAGAAATTAAATAGAGAAAACCCAAATTAAGATGACTAAGGGGGTCGTGATAACCTACCAAGTGTGGCATTGCTTGTAAAGAAGTATCAGTAGTCAAAAACAAAAAAATCTGCACTCAGCAATATAGACACAAATAGAATTAGGGCTGGCTGCAAGTTAGATGAATAGATTTGGAACGTAGATAAATTCAGTCTACTATCCACCTTGGATGAGAATATCTGTTCAACAGATGAGGACGCCAGCGAATAATTTGTTAAGAGTGTGGAGCAAGTGATTATTTAATGAGTTATTGCAATATTTTAGAGTCTTATCAAATTCATAGTCATTCATTCCCTTTATTAGCATAAAATACAAAAAAATATCGCCCATAATAGTTCATATCATATTTTATCAGTATACTTGATGCATGAATCCAGCACATTGTTTACTGTCTGGATCTTCTTGCTCAGCAAACGGTTGTAATTTATATAACGAAAACCAGTGGGAATCTTCTTGTCAATACGCTCTATTTGTTCAATGATTGCATGCTACATGAGTCCAATTTTCTAACTGCGAATTGGTTCAGGGATTGGACATTCCGTATGATTAACGAAGATAACTTACTCCTCGAAAAGTTCTACCTTTGGTACGACCTCACTGAGATGATTTTGCATAAGTTCCATCTTAACTAGAAGCTGTTAAACATTGGCTCGGGTCGGTTCTACTGCAGTTGCGTTAATAAAGTGCAACATCTAAGGCTCTAGCTCTCCAATTTTATTTAGTCGGTCAATCATAAGGTCAACGCCTTTCTCCTTTTAAAAATCAGACATTAATATTATGAACTGCCTTCAAAGCAATTAAGTATCAATTATTCAGGTTAAAGAATTTAATTGAATGGGTATCATTTGATGATTCAAAAGTCTTCTTCGGAAAAGATGCCTTCGTCCTTTTCGTAATTGGCATTGGCTTCGTCAATGAGGGCATCAAAAGCTTCATTTTAGTGTCTGTACTAAACACTTTCCCAGCATTTTTCAATCATATTAATGAATCTCTGTGTGATGATTGAGTTAATTCTATCTGTTAGAATAGAAATTGTCCATTTGGCTTACTTCAACTCCGAGTCCTTGTTTTATAATTAATCATTCAGACATTCAATCTACTCTCGGTTTGCTCGGTTTTATTCCATTATTGCCGTTTGCCTATTAATCAACTCTATCTTCTCCTCCAGTCCTTGATCCAAGTGCTCCTCTCTAACACAAATTGCAGCGCTTACATTAATTGCTTTAAAACCTGCAGATACATTTCTGAAAAAGACTAACTTGAATAATCTTGCAACAGATTCCAATCCACCATACTTAGCGATTTCGTTCATGAGTACTGGTGAAGATTATTCAGCATCTTTACGAATCCTTTCAAGTTTTTTTTCAGGCTGAGCATTATATTGCCATTGTTTTACATGATTTGCAAGATTACGGTTGAATATCTTCTCAATTATCTTGACTCCAGATATCTCATTTAAGGTAGGATAGTCAGTTTAGCTCACTACTACCCTTGATTAGTCTCCGATTATAATTGAATATTTGGGATTCGGCTAATATAGGTTTTCATACTTCGCATTGACATATTTACTGACGTCCATATACTAGGCTCCAGATTTACCAGACTTAACGATTGAATAGAATGATTTAAGCATAATAACGTCATAGTATTTCTGTAAATGATTGACCAATTTCTTCAGTTTAACATTAGTCTATGCATCATGAAGTTATCCATCAACTTGAGTATACTACTTCCAACGCCAATATGATTTTTGAACATTAATTTTACTGTTTATGCAAAGCAATCGAGCAGCTTTGGCGAACCATTTATTTTTGGGTGGACCAATGGCATATTGCTTCATCATTACAATTGCATCACGACCGTTTTATTTAAAGTTATCAATTAATAAATTGAAGTATGTTTGAATCTTTCGAATTTAGTATATTGTAAAGGATCTTTTAGACTTAAATAAATTTTCATAATTTAAAGTTAAGGATGGAGTAATAACATTGAAGAAATTAGTCAATGAATGACATCTTTCATAAAGTTGAGTAGATTGATGAATAGAAAACCATCTATGATAATATCGCTTTTGGACATCGTCAGTATGAGAGATCATTCTAAAAATAACTGATTTTTTAATAGCCTGAGAAACTTATAATTCAGTCTTTATTGCAACATATGATCTTTTCATTGTGGAAGTGAAGAAGTCACTTAGCCCTCTTTCAA